>Ga0182024_10000077_pt1 | contig 186342 bp, 149 predicted proteins | sample P32metaG_FD_120480 | JGI IMG/M metagenome (GOLD analysis project Ga0182024, IMG submission 120480) | Permafrost microbial communities from Stordalen Mire, Sweden - P3-2 metaG (Illumina Assembly) | ecosystem: Environmental > Terrestrial > Soil > Wetlands > Permafrost | place: Sweden: Stordalen...
AAGGCGCCAGTCGTCGCTCCCGCCGCTACCGCCACGCTCGCGGGAACAGTGACGTTGGCATTGTTGCTGGACAGCGCCACGCTTGCGCCCGCGGCTGCGGCGGCGCTGAGAGTCACCGTGCATGAGGAGGTTCCAGGCGCAAGGACGCTGGCGGGGATGCAGCTCAGACTGCTCACGGTCAGCGTTGGTGAAATCGTCAGGACGAAAGTCTTGGAGACGCCGCCCAAAGTGGCGGTCAGGGTTGCCGTCTGCGCCGTCGAAACGGATGCCACGGTGGCCGTGAAGGCGCCGGTGGACGCTCCCACCGCGACGGCGACGTTCGCGGGAACGGTGACGTTGGCATTGTTGCTGGACAGCGCCACGCTTGCGCCCGCGGCTGCGGCGGCGCTGAGAGTCACAGTGCATGCGGAGGTTCCTGGTGCGAGGATGCTGCCAGGGATGCAGCTCAGGCTGCTCACGGTCAGCGTTGGTGAAATCGTCAGGACGAAAGTCTTGGAAACGCCCCCCAAAGTCGCGGTAAGGGTCGCCGTCTGCGCCGTTGTAACTGAAGCCACGGTAGCCGTGTAGGCGCCGGTGGACGCTCCCGCCGCGACGGCGACGTTCGCCGGAACGGTGACGTTGGCATTGTTGCTGGACAGCGCCACGCTTGCACCCGCGGCTGCGGCGGCGCTGAGCGTCACCGTGCATGCGGAGGTTCCTGGTGCGAGGACGCTGGCGGGGATACAGCTCAGACTGCTCACGGTCAGCGTTGGCGAAATCGTGAGGACGAAGGTCTGAGATGAGCTTCCCAAAGTCGCGGTGAGGGTTGCCGTCTGCGTCGTTGAAACCGAAGCCACGGTGGCCGTGAAGGCGCCGGTGGACGCTCCGGCCGCTACGGCGACGTTCGCGGGAAGGGTGACGTTGGCATTGTTGCTGGACAGCGCCACGCTTGCGCCCGCGGCTGCGGCAGCGCTGAGCGTCACCGTGCATGCGGAGGTTCCTGGTGCGAGGACGCTGGCGGGGATGCAGTTCAGACTGCTCACGGTCAGCGTTGAAATCGTGAGGACGAAAGTCTTGGAGACGCCGCCCAAAGTCGCGGTGAGGGTTGCCGTCTGCGCCGTCGAAACTGAAGCCACGGTGGCCGTGAAGGCTCCGGTGGATGCTCCTGTCGCTACGGCGACGTTCGCGGGAACGGTGACGTTGGCATTGTTGCTGGACAGCGCCACGCTTGCGCCCGCGGCAGCGGCAGCGCTGAGCGTCACCGTGCATGCGGAGGTTCCTGGTGCGAGGACGCTGGCGGGGATGCAGCTCAGACTGCTCACGGTCAGCGTTGGTGAAATCGTAAGGACGAAGGTCTGAGATGAGCCGCCCAAAGTCGCGGTGAGGGTAGCCGTCTGCGCCGTCGAAACTGAGGCCACGGTGGCCGTGAAGGCGCCCGTGGTCGCTCCCGCCGCGACAGTCACGCTCGCGGGAACGGTGACGTTGGCATTGTTGCTGGACAGTGCCACGCTTGCGCCGGCTGCGGCGGCGGCGCTGAGCGTCACCGTGCATGCGGAGGTTCCTGGTGCGAGGACGCTGGAGGGGATACAGTTCAGACTGCTCACGGTCAGCGTTGGCGAAATCGTCAGGACGAAGGTCTTGGATGAGCCGCCCAAAGTCGCGGTGAGGGTTGCCGTCTGCGCCGTCGAAACTGACGCGACGGTGGCTGTGAAGGCGCCGGTGGATGCTCCCGCCGCGACGGCGACGTTCGCGGGAACGGTGACGTTGGCATTGTTGCTGGACAGCGCCACGCTTGCGCCCACGGTTGCGGCGGCGCTGAGAGTGACCGTGCATGCGGAAGTTCCAGGTGCGGCGACGCTGGAGGGGATGCAGTTCAGACTACTTACCGTGAGCGTTGGCGAAATCGTGAGGACGAAGGTCTGAGACGCGCCCAGAGTCGCGGTGAGGGTTGCCGTCTGCGCCGTTGAAACTGACGCCACAGTGGCCGTGAAGGCGCCGGTGGTCGCTCCAGACGCTACAGTCACGCTTGCGGGAACAGTGACGTTGGCATTGTTGCTGGACAGCGCCACGCTTGCGCCCCCAGCAGGAGCGGCGGCGCTGAGAGTCAGCGTGCACGTGGAGGTTCCAGGCGCGACGACGATGGTGGGGTTACAGCTCAGACTGCTTGGCTGAACGATCGTGATCAATCCGCCAACCCCCGTTCCGGGAACAGACGTACCGAGTGCGTTGACCGCCCCCACGCTCGCGACTGCAACTGATGCGGAGGTGTCATGTGTCCCGGCGGCAATAGTCAGCGTGACTGTAGCCAGAACTCCGTTGCCCATCGCGTTGTCGTTCACTCCGTACACGGCGCACCGGATGCTGCCCAGGCTGCTTGAGCAGGTCACACTCTTACTTGCCGCTGTGGCGACGGCACCGGGCGTCACGGTCACACCGGAGACGTCAGACGCCAGATAGGTCATGGTCCACTGAAGGGCACTGGGCTGCGCTCCTCCCGATACCGTCGAGGACAAGTTCAAGCTAACGCTTCCGCCTGCTGTGGTGCTCCCCGAGCCCAACGACAGAGCTACTTGCTGCGCCATCGCCACTCCGGAAACCGCAGCGAAGAGACTTGCACTGGCAAATAGATTTACGAGTAAGCTGCGCGAAGGCGTGGCCTTAAACATTAGGGCATGGACCTCCTTGTTCGGCTGGCGCGCAAGAAGCAAGCTCCACAGAGATTGCACACTACTCTTGAAATTTCGGAAGCGTAGGGCTTTCATCCCAGCAATTTGTGGACCGAGTCTTAGTACTTCCGACATCAGAGTTCCTTCCCTTAACCCATCGGCACCGGTATAGGCCTCCTTTAGGTACTAGGTGCAAATCGGCGGCGATCCGGCGAGTGGTGTAAGTCAAAGGAGTTAAGTAGGATATGTGTGTTCAACCTCTCCTGAAGACGCCAGCCTTCCGCGTCGCAGTCGCTTGTCAGGAACCCGCAATTCCACTCGCGGAACGCCTGAAATCAATCCGCCTGCTTCCCCAATCCCTGAAACGTCCCGCCCCTTTTGACCGGGTCCCCGTTATTTCTACCGGATGTAAACTCCGGGACGATCACGTTCACAAAGGAGTAAAAACATTTGAGACGAAGTATGTTTTCCACAGGAAATCCACAAGTTTTCCCTTTATGTCAGCGATGTGAATTTTTGAACTCGACTTGGGGCAGGACTACGTCAAGAGGGCGGACACGCTCTATGGTTGCGTGCTCTTAGCGACCGACGTCGGCAGGCTGAAGGGGATTTCCAGGACCACGTCAACATCCACGGGCTGGCCGTTACGAGTCGCGGGCTGAAACTCCCAAGAGGTCAAGTCCTGAAGTATGGCGCGCTGCACGGCAGGGGTCGCCTTGGTAAGCAAACTGATGCCGTCGAGCTTGCCATCCTTTCGGAGCATCGCCGCGACCTGAATTCGCTCTTCCGTCCGGCCGCTAGGCGGCACCTCGATAACAGGCTCGATCTTTCGGAAGGGGACGGGAGCTCGAACCAGAGGGGTTTCTCCCGGCTTTGATTCCTGATCGGCGAACCAGATGATCCAGTCTCCGTCATAGGCCGGCATGTTTTCGATTGGAACCGCCAGCGTATAGACATTTCGGCCCAGAAAACGCGCGTCGACCGAACGCGGGATCATCCGGTTTGCAGGTCTCAGCGGAACAGACAGCGTGGAAACGGAAGCGCTTCGCACCATCTCCGAGTACAGGACCGCTCTCACCGGCGTTTCTGGACCGGCCTCTTTCTTTGGTTGACGGATCGTCAAATCGGGAACGCTGAGGGTAGCCGCGACATCGCCGCTGGCTGCTGCGCCCTGCGTTGGAGCTTTCGAGAACTGGGCGGGAAGTTCCCCCTTCGGAACCCGCAGGTCAGGGGTTTCCGCGGGATGAAGACTGGCCATGGCGATATCAGCCTTGGCATTCCCCTTGTTCGCCGTGGGAGCCACCGGTGCGTTTTGCGGAGGCGCCGTAAATTCCGAGACTGTCAGCGTTGGCTCCAGAACAGGCGCCGTAACCGCAGGAGAATTGAGGGCGGGCGCTTGCGTCTCCAGCATGGGGACTTGCATCGGTAGCTTGGTTTCCCGGTTGAGCGGTGGAGGCGGAGCAAATTTCTTGGGCTTCGGCGGAGCCGGCGGGGGAGGAAACGAAGTCTCGAGTCTTGCTACGAGGAGCGGCGCCGGCAGGTCCTGGTCAATCTCGATGTTGGGCGCCGGGACAGAGATGAACACCTGCTTCGATCTTGGTTTCGGCGAGGTTGCGATGATGCTTTGTTCGGACAGTTCGGCTCCGCGCGGTTGCGCAGCGAGGCCGGTCTTGTTGACTGGATCGACGTCCGGCACCTTCTGGCGGAAGTCGTAGAACAGGATCTTGTGCTCCTGCGGCCGGATGAATTGCTCATAGAGGGGTCTCTCCGGCTGCCCTCCAGGGAAGGACACGAACAGGAGGGCCGCGATCACCAGGCCGTGCGTCCCCACGGATAGAAAGAACGAGGAGACGCGAAGCGGATAGTCGGGCCGGGGCGTCTCAATCTCAACGGGTCTCATGACCGGGGACGTCGATTGAATCTTAAGGCGCATAAACCTGAGCGTGCTTGTCTGAAGGATACCAGAGACAGTCGAGCGTCTTCCAGAAGAAGTCACCAGCCGGGACGCGTCCTGTTTGTTCCTGGGGTGCCAGCCTGGCTCTTTATCCGCTGTGCTTTGACGGTAGCGGCGACCCAGAGGAAGGTGGGATAATTATAGCTACCGGGAATCCTGCCATCGGACGGGAAAGGACGCGGCGGCGCGGCTTCGGCGTTGAGTATTTATGTACGAGAAATTCTTTGCACTGACGAGGGCCCCGTTTTCGCTGGTTCCGGACCCGGAGTGTGTTCACCTTACCGCCCAGCATGCGGACGCGATCAGCGGGCTAGCTTTCGGAGTTCTGGCCCGCAAGGGATACTTGGTTCTCACCGCGGAAGCCGGGTTGGGCAAAACCACCGCTCTTCGATCGCTGTCACAACTCTTGAGCGAGTCGAATGTGCAGTCGAGTGTGATCTTCGCCCCAACTCTCACGGCTCCCGAGTTCCTCGAGATGGTGCTGCTCAACTTTGGGTTCAAGGATGTTCCTGTAAGCAAAGCGCAGCGCCTCAAGCTCCTCGAGGAGTTTCTGGTTCGCTCCGACGCCGACGGGAAAATTCTCGCGCTGGTCGTTGATGAGGCCCATCAGTTAAGCCCGGACCTGCTCGAAGAAGTCCGTCTCCTAGGCAACTTCGAGACCAATGACTGCAAGCTTCTGCAGATTGTATTGGTGGGGCAAAACGAGCTCAACGATCGGCTGAACCTCCCGCAGCTATGGCAGTTGAAGCAACGGATCGCGATCCGCCTTTCCCTTCGGCGGCTCGACCGCGATGCGGTCGAAGAATACATCCGATTCCGGTGGGGGAAAGCTGGAGGTGAAGAGCCGAATCCATTCACCAATGCTGCCCTCGATGGAATCGCCAGTTGGTCGAACGGTATCCCTCGGCTGATCAATGTCATCTGCGACAACGCGTTGCTGATCGCCTTTGCCGAGACCAGCAACGTTATCGATATTCAGACGATTCGCGAGGCGTGCGAGGAACTCTCATTGCCGACGCCGACGATCGCGCCACGCTCGTCTACTTTCGCCGGAGCCAGGCCATTCGTGCGCCCCGCCGAACAACCCTCCATCGAATCCTCCGAGCAAGTCGGTCCAGAAACGTCTACAAATGGGTGGGTTGCTTCCAGACCCTCTCTGGTAAAGCGCTGGTCGCGGCTCACGGACTCCCAACAGCGTCGGCCGCCCCGGTCCAAGTCCGGTATTCTGTCACTGAACGAACCCTGGCCATAACGGCATCCGGCAAGAATGAAGTCCAAACTCTTGGGTGTATTGTGTGTCGCGGTGCTGTGCATTATTCTAACGCTCGGTTTGTGGCCCTTCCATTCCCCGAAGAATGATGTCACATGGTTAAAGAACGCTAGCGGACTTTCTTTTGGGCGCTACGGCACCATCCGGAGTTCAGGGCTTTTGAGTGCGGTGCACGGCGTCAGCGGCAGCATCGAGATCTGGGTTCAGCCCGATCAGTGGAGCGGGGGCACGATTCTGGCCCTCTACGATCCCGAGAGCCGGCGTCTTTTCGAGTTGCAGCAGTCTCTTTCCGACCTCAAATTGGAAACCGAGGTTCCGGACGATGAAAACCAACCCACCAAGGCGCGCTTGTACGCAGGCGAAGCATTCGTACACTCTTTGCGGGAGAAGAAACCGATCTTCGTAACCGTCACTTATGGTCCCTACGGAACAAGGGTGTACCTTGACGGCGTTTTCGCCGAAGCGGCGCCGCGCTTTGGGATTCCGCAGGATGCTTTCATGGGCCGGATCGTCGTTGGCGACTCTCCCGGGCAACCAGATAACTTTCGGGGACAGATCCGCGGCCTGGCGATCTATGATGCGGAGCTGGCGGACGCGCAGGTCTCCCGGCACTACCTGACATGGACGACGAAGGGACGTCCGGACATTACGGAAAACGAGCGCAATACCGCTTTGTATCTCTTCGATGAAAAGGTCGGGACGGTGATTCATAACCGCGCCGCAGCCGGTGCCGACCTCTATATTCCAGAAAGATACACGGTTGCCAATAAGATATCCCTGGAGCCGTTCTGGAAGGAATTCAATATGTCGCAGAGTTACTGGAAGAACAATCTCATGAACGTCGTTGGCTTCATCCCTGTTGGATTTGTCTTTTACGCCTATTTTCGGGTCGCGCGTCCAATCAGAAAAGCGTTGCTTGTCACGATTGCCGTGGGGGCAGCTACAAGCCTGACGATCGAGGTCCTGCAAGCATTCCTTCCAACGCGCGATTCCGGAACAACCGATCTCATCACAAATACTCTTGGAACCTATATGGGCGTGCTCTCTTATCGAAACGTCTATCCCATCTTCACCCAAAAATTCCCGTGGTTAGGCTGGTTTCTAGCCCCGCACAGTCAAGAGGCTACTGTAACGCTGTCGTAATAGAGCTGGAAGAGCCCACCGCGTTGCTCATCGTGACAGAAACAGATGAGATCGCGCTCAGTATCGATTGACCCGCGGGCACCACGCCTTGGAACGTGAACGGAATTGCTATCGTGAATTGGCTGCCAAAGGCCTTGGAGGCGGTGCTTTGGAACCAGAGTGTGGCGATCGGATTTACGTCGATCGTGAACTGGGTAGTGGGCATGGAGAATCCCTTGGCTATGGAGAATTGCACCGCTGCGGATGTCAGGGACCGCGTTGTCGTGAAACCGGTCACCTGAATCGTGAAACTGCTCGTGCTCGTGGTTTGCCCGGCGACTGGAGCGGCTGCGGTCTTCCCGGTGACTTGCACGACAATCAGCCCAGGAGCAGCAGGGGCAACGGTAAATTGCAACACCTCCGGCGGAGCAGGGGTCAGGTTTACGTCGCCGGCCTCCGTGGCAAACGCTGGCGTGATCGTGATAGTGCTTGCGACTGTGCCCGTCTGTAGGCCCAGCTGGGTCCCTTGAGCCCCAAATAAAGCGCTGGTTTGATTGGCAGGGATTGTGAACGAAACTGTATTTCCACCGCTCGCAAACTGAACTGCAGGATCAGCGGGCAGAGAGCCCGTTACGCTTAGCGTGAGCGTGCCGGAAATCTCGACAGGATAAGGGCTCGAAAGCGTCAACCCGATGGCCGGCTGGGTCATGGGGGCGCCATTTCCGCTTGGCCCCGAGATTGTGTATGACGGAAGCGGCGGCGGTTGCGTCCCTGAGCCTTGTAGTCCGATCGTTGTCGTATCGAACAAGAGATTGGCGTTGGAAAGACCCAACGTCGTGGGCTTGAACGTAATTGTAATCTGGAAGTTCGCGTTGGGAGCCAGCGTCACCGGCAAGGGAGGTTGTCCGGACAGCGAAAAAGGGCCACCGGTCGGCTGAACGCCGATATTCGAGATCGTTGCGGGCAAGGTTCCCGTGTTCTTGACGTCAAGACTTAACTGTTCGGACTGGGTAATCTCTACCGGACTGAACACTACCGAGTTACTCGTTCCGCCCAGGGTGATCGTAGTTCCGCCAGCCGGATAGGAAAATGTCAGAAGAGGCCCCAACCCGACGCCGCTTAGGTTGAAGATGGCCGAATTGATGATGAGAGTTCCGGATGAGGTTCCCGGCTGGGTAGGGGTGAAATTCACGGTGAACGTCAAGTTGACGCCCGGCGCCAATGTCTGCGGAACGACCACGGTGCTGAGCCCAAACCCTTGTCCGACCATGGTGATCGAAGTAACAGTCCCGCTGGCGTTACCAGAATTCATAACCTGAAAGGTGACAGAAGTGGTTTGCCCCAGATTCGCACTCGGGAGCGTGATCGCGCCGCCCGGAGACACGGTCGTGGGCGGATTGGTATTGAGGAGCTGATAAGTAAAACTCGGCGAAGTGCCGCTACCCGTTAAATTGATGGTGACCGGATCGCCTGACGCGAATGTGATCGTAATCTGGCCTGTATCTTTGTTGACGCCGGTTGGTTGGTACAGGACCAGTACTGGGAGAGTTTGGCCGGCGGCTACAGTTTGGGGAAACAGTGGCACGTCCTGCAAGAGAAACGCGCCGGGACTGATCGTAATCCCAGTGACACTCCCAGATCCGCTGCCGGTGTTGGTTATGTCAAGCGCCGCTTGGGAGGTCGTGCCCACCAGCGTCGGAGGGAAGGGAATGTTCCCGCCAGGCTGCAATTGAACGACGTTCAGGTTCGTCCCCAAGACGTAGCTCAATACGAAAGAGGGGCCGGTGCCTTGGAGCGCCAGCGTGATTGCACCGGTGTTGATGGTGCTGGGAGGCACCATTTCCACGAACGGGAGACTTAGCTGCGCGTTGCTCAGGGTCGCATTCGTGGGAGAGAAGGTGAGGGCAATCGAAAGACTGCCTCCGGTACTCAGCGTGAGCGGCAATGTCCCAGCAAGTTTCGCTGTGAACGCCGTTGAGCCGAACACTATGGGCTGTTGAGAAATCGTAACCTGACCGGTTCCGGAATATGTGGCTGTAACCTGAGCTGTCTGGGATCCTCCAGGGGCAGCCGTAAAAGCGAGTCCTCCACCGTTCTGGAGGTTTACGGCATTCTGTCCTTGAGTTACCAGCAACTGAAAGGGGATCGCTTGGGCGCTGGCGGACAGGCCAAGAGCTATGGAGAGCAGTCCACCGAATGCAATTCGACGGAGGTTCACCTGGGACGGACCTCCCGGGAGGTTTCAATGTAGTTCGTCAGAGGAGTCGCAGGCACGAAGTAGACCAGCGGTTGCGAGCCATTTGTGAAGGACCAGAGGGGGTCGCTGTTGCTGGTCCGAGGTCTGAGCAAGAAGCTATTGCTCCCGAGACGCTGAATCGCCGTAGGCGCAAAGGAAAGCGGAACGCTGGCGATCTGCTGATGAGTGGATGGATCAAAGGCGAGAAGCAAGTGATCGCCTCGGCCCGCTACGTATAGGACGTTCAGGTTTGAAGCGTTGCGGGCAGCGATGATTGCCACGGCATCCTCTGTTCCCAGAGGCCACGTCTGAAGAGCGAAGCTAGCCATGTTGAGTTCAAAAGCTTGATTTGTGACTCCATCCAAGGCATATAGTGTGCCGCCGTCTGCGGAAAACGCCAATGCAACCGGGTTGGAGATATCCAGCAGTCGAACAAAACCTTGGCCGCCTGTGATTACGTAAACCCCGGCGTGGTCTCCCGTGACCCCGATGGTAACGCTCCGGCCGTGGACATCTGTCGCGATTGCCGACAGCGAACCGCCTAACGCAGAGATACTGATCTGAGACCCCGGGTTCACCGCAGCGGGGAAACCCGTATAGGTTTGAATCCAGCCTCCCGTCTGCGAATAGAGAACAGCTACCGAGCCGTCATCGGACCAGACCACGCCCTCCGGAGCAGATGACGGCTCCTGAAGGCTCGCTACCGATATTTGGCCGGCGCCCAACTGCGAAACAAACAGGAACTGCCCGCGGCGAAACGCAACCCCGTAATCCTGGCGCGGGGCCACCGATGCAAAATCCAGCTGATTCAGGACAGCCGGCCCCAACGACGCGGATCCCAGTGAGCCGATGACGGCGCGAATGCTCCGGGTCGGTGCATCGAAGGTAAATCCCTCCACCGGACCGGAGACACCGGACGGCTGCCCCGGTAGTGAATGAATCGACGACAGCGCCGCGAGAAATAAGAACACTCTGCGCATCGCTATTGAGGCCCCCCAATCGTCGGAGAACCCGGCGTCGCGGTGATTACTGTGGGACTCGTCGAGCCAGAACCGCGGTTCGCCAGAATAATCGCTGCGATTATTCCAGCGGTCCCTGCCACGATACCGATTTTGGCCCACTTCGAAGACCACCATCGTTTTCCAGATGTCCGCCCCGCGCCTACAATCCTGGTGACGTTGGTCATGGAAATGGTCGCGGAGCCCAGTTCATTTCCGCGGGAAGCCGTCACCTGGACCCGAAAGGTTCCCACTTTCCCGTTTGACGTCCATCCGGTAGCGGAGGCTTGGCCATCGGCATTCGTCCGGAAAGTCTGGGAGCTTTTATCGCCGGCGAAGGTCGCGCCGGGGCCATTTAAAGGGAAGCGGAATACGAGATCCGCACCGTCCACCGGCTGATCGCTCTGATCCACGACTTGCACGACTAAAGGGACCATGACCTTGCGTTCCAGGTCGTTCATCCCCTGATTGCCCGACAGAGGAATTATTTTGAGGCTTTGCACCGTAGCCGGCTGGGCGACAGGAGCCCCCTGTGGAGTAGATGCGGGCTCCTGCGCGCCGACGTTAGGCGGCAAAACCAAGAGTCCCGCCAGAGCATAGGGCAGCCAGCGCTTGATTCGGCGCAAATTGCCAAGCATATGTTTTTTAGGGTACCCCAATCGATGCTACTCTTCGTCTAGAGCACGCCTGATATAGCTAAGCTGATGATCAGATACGGAAGGCTCGTCAGGATGCCTGTGCCAACCGGTGTCAGCAAGGCACGCACGGAAGCTCGTGGAACGTAAAGCACGTCGTTAGGCAATAAAGGGAAGTCGTTGTCCTTTCCTGCGGTCACTCGATCGAGATTAATTTCGATCACCGCGCGCTTGCTTGTGCCCAAAATTGGTCGAAGGACGGTTACCTTCCCGCGATTCGCAGTCTGAGTCAAACCTCCCGCCTGGGCCAACGCCTGCAAGACGGATAGCGACTGCTGCTCGCCCAGCGGGATGGCGGCCGATTTGGGGACCTCCCCAAATACAAAGACCGGTTGTGCGGTTTCGGCGGTGATGGTGTCGTAGGCTTTGAGGATGATATTCTCGGCCGGATTTACGTTTTGCGTCAGACTGTCCAGGCTGATTTCGACGGTGCTTACTTGCTTCGCCGGGTCTTCGACTGCATAGGAAAGCGGAATCGGACCGTACTCAGAACGGCGCGTGATCCTGATCCTACGACTCGCGTTGGGTTGCATTCCCCCCACCGCCGCCAGCATCTCCACAAGCGTGCGGCCTCCTAGAAGAGGGAATATGCCGGTTGTGCGAAAGGCGCCATAGAATGTGACTGGCTCACTGCGGTATCCGACCACGGTGACGCTCACATGCGGGTCGCGCGCAAAATCGCGAGCCCGAGTGGTAATCTCCGCCTCCAGTCCCTGAACTAACAGTCCGGCGGCCTTAACCCGCCCAATAAGGGGCAGATTGATGAAACCCTCCGAATCGATCCGGAACGGCCGCTGATTGATTTCTTCCAACTCAGGAAGGCTGATCATGATCTGATCGTTGGGGCCGAGCTCGTAGTCCGGGCGAAGCAGATTGGCAGCCTGAGGGGGATTCACCTGCGGAGCCTGGGCCAGGGCAAGCATGTTCGCGGCAACCAGGGCGGAACAGACTGCTAGACAGCGGCGACTGGTCATGTACTCATTAAACGTAGCACAGGCCTACGAACACAGGGTTACCGGAATTCCCGAGGAACTCTCCGGCACACGCCGAACATGGCGAGACGAACTGACCGGCCGTATCCAGGTTCGATCGACCTCTGCGGACACCGACCGTTGAAGCAAGCGAATCGACACCACCAGCCGAAACGTCTTCTTCTTGATCTCCTGAAGAATCCCCTCAACACCCGTCAACGGCCCGCGCTCTATCAGCACCGTCTGCCCCACTTCCAGAAACGGCCACGGTGCGACCAGCAAGCCCGATCCGATCATCCTGCGGACAGCTTCTATCTCGTGGTCCGGCACCGCTGAAGGCCCGTTCCCGAATCCGACCAGCCCGACCGTCCCGGGGATTGTCAGCACCGGCAATCGGTACTCGGGATTCAGCCGGCAGAAGACGTAACCGGGAAACAGCGGTAGATCGATCTGTTTCTTGCGGTCAGACCATTGGCGCTCAGTTTTATACGTCGGCGAAAATTCTTCAAAGCCGCGGTCCCGCAGGTGGATGGCTGCAACGTTTTCGTAATTGGAACGGACCCGTAAGGCAAACCAGGAAAAAACCGCATCGGCACCCGGCTCGCCCAAGTGGGTTTGGGAAATCATACTCAACTTACCCTTCCGAACTGATGAATCGCTGTCAACTCCAGCATGACTGATCTGGAGCCCGTCGTCAATAGGCGCGCGGATCTAGGCGCATGGCTCTATTGACAGAGCGGCTCGCGGCGCTTAACGGCCGAGTCGGTCGCCCTCCAGTCTCAAGCCGGCATCGAAGCCCGGCTCGCCCGTTCCTCGATCGACAACTTCCTCATCTTATACAACAGCGCCTTGTAGTCAATCTTCAGGAGCACAGCAGCCTGCTTTCGGTTCCACCGCGAGCAACGCAGTGCTTCCAGGATTGCCGCTGCCTCGGCTTCCTTTTTCGTGTGGGAAGCCTCCTCCAAAACAGAACTCGGAGTGCTGGCGGGCTTCTTGCGAGGCACATCGGCGATGGCCTCCTGCTCAGAGGCTGAAGCATCGTCCTTATCGCGCCGGCCGCTGATCGCCTCTAATTCGTTGACGATCAGGTTGGGGTCGCGGAGGACTGTGAGCTTTCTAACGATGTTCTCTAACTGGCGGATATTTCCTGCCCACGGAAACGCCAGAAATGCGCTCTTCAGCCCCGCCGTCATTATTATGGGCGGAGCGTCAGGCGGACTGTGCCGAACGATCAGAAATTCCGCGAGGTCGAGAATGTCCTCCTTGCGTTCGCGAAGAGAAGGCAGATTGAGGGTGAAGACGTTGATCCGATAATAGAGATCTTCGCGGAAGGTGCGGTCCCGGATGGCGTCCAACAGGTCCCGATGAGTAGCCGCGATCACGCGGATTCGCACGCGAATGTTTTCGGTTCCGCCCAGTCGCCGGAATTCCTGGTCCTGAAGAACCTGGAGGAGCTTCGCCTGAAGCCGGATGTCCATATCCCCGATCTCATCCAGGAAAATTGTTCCCCCATCCGCCAGCTCAAAGACGCCCGGCTTTTTCTGGACGGCTCCGGTGAAGGCTCCCCGCTCGTAGCCGAACAACTCGCTCTCTATCAGCTCCGAAGGGACCGCGGCGCAGTTCAGTTTTACAAACGGCATTCCGGCACGAGGCGACAACCGATGCAATTGGCGTGCAAGAACCTCCTTACCTGTGCCGGTTTCCCCCTGGATTAGAACAGGAACATTGCTGGCCGCCACCTTTGGCAGACAAGATCTCAAAGCGCTCATGGTCGGGTTCCTGCCCCAAAATAGGCCTTGCCCCCAGTCGGGAGCAACCTCTTGTGGTAGCTGAGTTTGCTCCTGCTTGGACTTGAGGGCTTGGTCGATGGCTCTGATTAAGTCCTTGTGATCGACAGGCTTGGCTAGAAAATCCGTGGCGCCGCTCTTGATCGCCTGGACCACGTTCAAGGGCGAGGACATCCCTGACAGCATGATCACGGGCAAGTCCAGGTTCATCAAGCGTATATCCTGCAGAGTCTCCCACCCGTCCTTGTTCGGCATCATGATGTCGAGCAAGACCGCGGCGGCGACGCCGCCTTCGCGCAAATAGCTTACGACCTCCTCGCCGTCCGCCGCCAACTGCACGTCATAGCCGCGGCATCGCAGCGTAACTTCAAGATAATCTCTTACTTCCGCGTCGTCTTCCCCGACGAGGATAGTGCTCCGTACTCCAGAATTCACGAGGCAACCTCCGCCTTTTTGGTTTTTGACTTTATTGGAAACCGGATGGGAAACCGGAACTCGGGATATTTCCCTGAGATTCCGCTCGCCGGTAGGGAAGCACGAAGGAAAAGGCGCCTCCGCGCTGGTGCGAATCTGCCCAGATGTGCCCGTCATGGCGGCTCATGATCAGCCGGCAGATGGCCAGACCGAGACCGCCCCCAGACCGGTCATGCGGCCCGGAGTATGACGTATATTCCTCAAAAATATGGTTCAAGCGATCTAGAGGGACGCCCGGGCCTGTGTCCCTTATGTCGATTCGGTAAGAGTTAGGTGAGCCAACGCGGCTTAAACGCCGCTCGGTAGGAGCACCCCCCATCAGGAAGCGACGCTCCCAGAAGTAGGGATATCCTGAAACCTCGATGGCGCCACCCCGATGAGTAAACTTGCATGCGTTATCTAACAGATTTAACAATACTTGCTCGATCTGAGAGGCCTCAAAGTAGAGCGGATTGGCGGGAGGAACCACATTCTCCGCTTGGATGGAAATCTGCTTGTCCCGCGCCAGCGGCAGGACCTCGTACACCGCCTGCTTGATCCGTTCGCGAATGTCGCCCTCGCAGAGGTTCGGGCGGGGATTGACCTTGGCGCCAATACTCAGATCGAACATCGCGGACGCCATTCGTGAAATGCGCTTGGTGCTGTGCTGCATGCGCTCCAGGGCTTCCTTCTGCTGGTCGTCCAAAGGACCCAGTTCGCCGCTGGCAAGCAGACCGCAAAATCCCGACAGGGCCGTCAGGGGAGCTCGAAAATCATGCACGGCGCGCGCGATAAAGTTAGTACGCTGCTGGTCGTACTCTTGAAGTCGCAGGTTGGCGTGCAGAAGGCGCTGGAGCAGCTCATCGCGGTTCGCGCGCAATGTACCCACGTCGGCTGAGGCACCGTTTTCCGCGAAGTGGCTGGCCGAAGCGGGAACGACCGAAGCAAGGAATGCACGCAAGACCGCCCGAGTGACCGGTTTTAGGAGGACATGGCCTTCCGCTGCAGGCGCACTCCGCAGTAAGGATTCCACCTGCGCGGGGGGAACAAGGTACAAGATCCTGCTGCTCGCAAATTCATCGCCTCCAGGAACGCCCCCCACGGATTCGCAGTCCCACAGGCATACCTCATCGGTGCTCGGCGTCGCCTCAGTGCCGGTGCGGATTTCCACCTCGCATGCTGTATCTCCAAGTTCGCGCAGGACTTCGCGGCAAAGCGCAACCAGCCTCTTATCGGTCGAAACCACGGAGAGCGTAACCCCGGATCCAACCAATATCACGTACTTGCCGGTCAGAACCTGAACCGGACTGGGCATAGCAATTTAACAGTCGCCAGACCGCGATTCCTTCTAGAATGCGCGCCGCTACGCCCAAGCAAAGATGGGCGAACGCTTGACGTCCGTTCCTCCTCCGTTATTTCTAAAACTTTGTTATGACAGTCTAAACTTTCACCTGCACCAGCGTTCGCTGAGAGCTTCCGGGCGACCTCCGGACCTAAAAGACACCCCAACCTCACAAGATTGGGAACAGATTCCTACTTAATGGTACTCGGATAGAATAGACTCTTAACCGCTGGATTGTCAATGGAACTGGTCCTTCAGGATAATGGTACTGGTGAGGGGTGCTCCTGAGCACAATTCATACAGCTCACAGCGCCGCAGATGGTACAGGTTGGGGACCTCGGCGAGCACGAAACAGGCGCTCCGCCTCAAAGCCGGTTGGCTGCTGGGGCAGAAGCTGATGGGGGAGACATCATCACCGCCTTGTAACTCGCAGACGCTCAAGAAGATCCGTTGGAAGGTGAAGATTCCCGCGCTAAGCCGGCACCGAGAGCGCATGCGCAGGTCGGCCGCCCAAACCGATTCCAGGGCCTTGCGGCGCCCTCGCCTTGAGCCGTTGTTTGGAGTAAAATTGGGCGAATTGCATGTCTTTGGCCTCAGGCAAGATTAATCTGGGCGGAACGGCACCCTTCGGCGTTACGTGATCCTCAACCACATCGAAGCTCAGTTCCGCCTCTGGTTCGGACCGGACGCCGGAGTCTGCGTCTCCTTCATCTCCGAAAAATTCCTCTATCCGGAAGAGCAAGTCTTCATAGAACGCGCGGTTCCGCACCGCCGGGCCGAGTTTTCTACCGGCCGCTGGTGCGCTCGAGAAGCGATGAATGCGGTCGGCGTCGCGCCCGTGCCGATTCCCGTAGGGCCGCGCCACGGTTCGCTCTGGCCTGTGGAAGTAGCGGGCTCGATTTCGCACGCGGGTGGGATCTGCGCGGCGGTGGTCGGGCTCTCCCGCCGGTATGGGGGCATCGGAATCGATCTCGTGGAAATCGCCTCGGCGGTTCCCGTAATCGAAGCCGCGGAAGCAATCCTGATCTCTGAGCCGGAGAGAGTTCTTCCGCCAACGGTCGCGGGAGTGGATTCGCGCGTACTCCGCTTCAGCGCCAAGGAGTCGGTCATCAAAGTAGTCTCGCGTGACGCGGATCGTTGGATCGAATTCACGGAAATCGGCATCCGCCTCACCAATTCGCGCTTTGAGGCGCTGGTTTCGGGTTTCAAGGCGCCAATCGAGGGCTGGTGGGCCGTGTGTGGAGATTTCCTGCTCACCGCCGCCGTATAAGACAAAATCCCCCGATAACCGCAACAATCGAGGCCGTTGTGGTGTATACTGTGGGGGCTATTAGCTTTGGCACGAATAACGACTTCGGAGGAAGTGATGATGAAGACCCTGTGTGCAGTTGACAAGTCCTGGATAGGTCCAGCGATAAGTTCCGCGCTGGTTATGGCAGTCATTGGAGTTTTGAGCGCGCCCGCGGCCCGCGCGGACGTCATCGTCGGCCCGACCCTGAACTCGAACGATTCGGCGTGGATCGATTCGGGTTTAGGCTTCACCGCAAACGTGAATGCTACGCTGACCTCGTTTACGTTTCAGAATCAAGGCCAAGCGGACACAGTGGTTCTTGTGGACCCGCTCGGCAATATTCTCGATTCCGTGGGCGTTCCTTCTGGAGATGTCTCCGATACGGTTTCGGTTAGCTGGAGCTTGACAGCGGGTGACCAGTACTACCTGCTGCAAACCACCGTATCTAATTCGAAATTCACCAGTTGGGAGTCGGCTGCGCCGTTCGATACTCAAATTTCGCTGACGGATACGGGGGACTTTTCGATGAACGGCCTGGCTAGCGCCAATTTCGGGATCGGCGGGGGCGCCGGTGAAGGGACGGCGTTCTGGACCGCCTTCAACAACATCACCACCAACGGAGGGAGTTCGGTTCCCGAGCCTGCCTCGTTGACCCTGGTTGTGCCTGCCGCGTTTGCTATTTTGTGGCGCGCAAGGCGTAAACGGCTCACCGTTTAGGTCAGCTTCAATTCCGCGCAGATGTCGGCTTGGCCTCCCGTCGCCGCAGGGGCGCCTCCTGGGCACGAGGGCCGAGACGGCTTGCGGTCGCATTCCTTTTTGCAGACCTCGCTGTAATCTTTGAGAGATGTGTTCAGAAATGCTTTCATGGTCAGTCGCTCAGCAGAGTTCCGCCCAACTCGCCATTCCGGGCACGGAACTTGACGATCATAGCCGACTTGCTACGTACCGAGCGGGCGACCAGGTCGAGTTCAAGGTATCCGGTCGCACGATCACCATCGTTCCCAAGCTCTCGACCGCGGAAGACGAGTACACACCGGGCAGCGGCGCATCATCGATGCGCGGCTCGCTAAGGCTGAGGAAGACATCAAGGCGGGCCGTTTTCATGGCCCTTTCACCGCGAAGGAAGCTGCGGTTTTTGTGGAACGCCTGGCCAAGGAGCGGGCAGCCAAGAAAACTACGCGTGCTCGCCTTCTTTAGGAGCGCGACTTGCATCATCCTTCGCTCCACGCCAAGAAGTACGACGAGCCCGCGACATCTGGCAGGCACGCGTCAACAAGGACTGGTGGTTCTATTTCAAGATCGTGGATGATGTCTACGTGATTCGCGATGTTTTCCCGCATCCGAAATGACGCCGCGGGCGGGCTCGGGAAGCACGTTCGACGCTGCAAGAGCCGCAGATAGAATTTGAAGGTTAATCGGCCCCATCTGCGAGGAGCTCATCCAAATCTACGCCCTGGAAGTCCTTATCACCTTCGAGTTCCCGAACGGTGCGCGACAGAGCTGATCGACAGCTCCTGAGCAGCGGAAAGAACAGCTTTGTCTCGCTGGCCAAATCGTACCCGCCCGAACCTCTGAGCTGCTGAATACAATCCCAGTCGATCGCGTCCTGTTCGCTCCCTTCGGTCACGGCTCTGTAACGATCTCTGAGCCAACGACCAGAGGGAGTGGTAGCCTGCCTTCGCGCGGTTACTAATTAACGACGTCCTGTTTCGATTCGATGGCAGCAATGGAGTCGTTGAATCGTAACCGGATCAGATGGTTTGAACCGGAGCGGCCGGGGTGATACACTCGATCTCCGTTGGGGTTGGAGTCGGTGACCTTCAGTGACGGGCACGTCTACCCAGGTCTCCGGCGACAACGCCAATGACTGGACCAAAAGGGGGACCATCATGGGCTTTCGACGAAGGATCACTTGGAAGCGGATCGTGATTGGAGTCGTTCTGACGATCGGCGTGCCGTTGACAGTCAATGCGCAGGGTCGTCGCGGGGGGAATGCCGAACCCTACACGCCGGCGGCGGACGCCAAAGACCTGAAGTCCGTGCTCTTCCGATGGATGTGGGGCATGGGCATGCTAAAGGGCCATGATGAGCGCGACATGGTCGCCTCCCTCGAATATCAGGGAAAAGGCACGATTCAGGCGGACGGACAACCTTGCACGCTAACGAAATATCGGGCCAGCACGAACTACCAGACCTTCAACGGCCAGACCTTCAGTCAGCGGATTCAGTACGCCTGCACACGGCCGAATGGACAAAGCTACTCGAACATCGAGGTGGTCAGCGGACTGTACGCCTGGAACGAAGACATGCCCGGTGCCGAGATTGGAACAACGCTCGCTTCAGCGAAGGGGAAGGCCAGTCCGATGCCCGGGACCGTGCAGGAGCGGCTCGTCCGGCTTTGGGCAAGTCCGCAGGGCGCGCCCAAGGCTGCGGTGGCAGGGACATCTGAGAAACTGTTGTTGGGGGCCAACCCAGGCACTCTTTTCGCGGACGGTGTCGCAAACGTGGGCCAAACGTCCGTGTCGTGGGAGGGCGGTAAACCGGTGGTGACGTTCCCGATTCCGGGCGTTCCGGGGGCGACCGCGAAAGCCACCCTGGATGCGAAGTATCTGACCGAGCGCGTGGTGGTCACGCAGGTGTCACCTCAGGGAACAACGACCACGGAGTTCACCTATGGCGATTATCAAGACTGGAACAACCCTCTGAACAAGATCGGGGTGCTTTACGCCGGAAAGACGACCGAGCGCCGGAATGGCGCAGTGGTCCGCGACCTGACAACGAACCAGACCGAGACGGGCAACGTGTACGTGGTTGCCCCCGTGCCCGCAAGCGTGAAGACGGCCATCAAGGTCACGGGGCAGCTCCCGAGCGGCGTGATGGCTAAGGCCGAACCTATGGTAAACAAGTCCGCGCCCACGCCGCGGTTGGGCGGTCATCCTGACCTGTCGGGCAACTACTCCTATTCCGACTGGATTGGAAACTACATGACCGGAGGAGGACGCCGGTGCGGTCCGACCCAGGTAGCCGACTGCACGAGGCAGGACAATCAGACGTTCGATTTTGAGCTCTACTCGCCGTCCCGGTTCGGCAACATGGGTCGTCCCATATACAAGCCGGAGCACTGGGACAGAGTTCAAGAGCTCGACATGTGGACCAACAAGTATGACCCGGTCATGACCTGCCAGCCCCTGGGAGTCCCGCGGGAGGGCCCGCCCCGGCGCATCTACCAGTCGGACAAAGACGTGACCTTTATCTACACCGGTGGCGACGCCGGTGGCGGATACGGCGAGTATCGTATCATCCCGACCGATGGCCGCGCGCACGGCAAGAACGCGGAGTTGGATATCACCTATTTGGGAGATACCGTGGGACGCTGGGAGGGTGACACGCTGGTGCTCGACGCCGTCGGGTTCACCGATGACACGTGGTTTGGGCGCGGCGGTTTTTTCCACTCCGCTCGGATGCATGTGGTGGAGCGCTTCACGCGTCAAGGCGATGCGCTCCTGTACGACGTGACGGTGGAAGACCCGGAGGTGCTGGCGGAGCCGTGGGTGTTGCCGACACGAATTGTAACGCGCAACGCGAATCCCGACGCGGGCCTTATCCGGGAGCGCGGCAACTGCGAGGTTTATGAGACGGGGTCGATCTCGTCCCAGATTCGGCACTAGAGTACAGAGCCACTTCCTAGCGCGCAGCGAGCGGCGTCGGACGCGATTCGCTCACAGTTTTTGATAACTCAGCGGCGACGCTGGCGTTGTGCGCTGGGTTACGGAAAGTGGTCGCGCCTGTGGCCAACTCGCGTGAAGCAACCGCAGGCGCGATAATAGTGTCGTGCAAGTTCCAACCGGCTACGTCAATCAAGCTCAGCTTGGCGAGATCATTGCCGAGGCTGCGCAGCATCTGGGTCCCGAGGTCGTGCGCGTGACGTACAGCCTGGGACCGGATTCGACGGGCGAACCATCGCTTTTCTTCCGCATCCTGCTCGCCGATGCGTATATCCGCGAGGAGACCATCGCGGACTTAACGCGCCGGATCTCCTCAGCCCTTTTCGACGCGGTACGACCCCTCGAGAACTGGGGCTTGCGGCCATATTTTAATTTCAGGAGCAAATCCGAACAGGACCGCCGCCGTGATCCTGACTGGGTATAGATGGCGTATCACGATGACCTGCTTGCGCAGGCACTGCTGCTTATCCATGTCACCCCGCCGAGCCAACTGACGCTGCGCCGCGCGGTTTCCGCAGCGTACTACGCCGTATTCCATTATTTGATCGCGGAAGCCACGTCCAACTGGAACAACGTACCGTTGCGCACGGCACTCGGAAGAGCCTACGACCACGGCATCATGAAGACCGCGTCCAATCGAATACTGAATCCCAAGGATTTTCCGTACAGTGGCGAGGACTCGACCGTAGTCGCCAACCTTCGATTCGTTGCCCAAACCTTCAGTCAGCTTCAGGATGACCGGCACTTCGCGGACTACAATCTCACCAAGGATCTTGATCCCGTGGAGGCGTTGACGCAGGTAAAGTCAGCGGAGAAAATCTTCAACACCTGGCCGGCGATACGAGGAGAGCAAATCTCCCAGGCGTATCTCGTATCCCTGCTTGTGAAACGCGTCTAGCCGCACCGAGGCGGCCGGCGGAGCCTTCTGGGGTTATAGAGCCCGATACTCCCCGGCGCACAGCGAACGGCGCCGGACGCCCTTCGCTCGCACTTATGATAACTCAGCGGCGACGCCCGCGTCGCGCGCTGGGATTACTGGAGAGCGCAAAGGGTGCGGCGCGTACAGGGAAGGGTTGAAGCAGACCCGCGCGCCTGTTTTATCTGCCCGAACACCGGCTCCACCACACATTTGCGCGCAGCATAGACTGCTTTGCCGTGATGCGGTCCGCGCCCGCGAAAATCTCATCCAGCCGGTGAGAGATGTAGATGATGCCGACGCCCTGCTCGCGCAGAACCGCGATCACTCGGAACAGCCGTTCCACTTCGAAGCTCGTGAGCGAGGCCGTAGGCTCATCCATGATCAGAATCCGGGCTTGAGCGCCGATGGCCTTAGCGATCTCCACGATCTGCTGCTCCGGCATGCTGAGTGTCGCGACCAGCCGGTCCGGGTCTATCGAGGCGCCGGCGCGTTCGAGTAGTACTATGGCTCGCGCGCGCCGTGCGTTCCAATTCACCTTGCGCCATGCCCCGCCGCTCTCCAGCGCCAGGGCAATATTTTCGGCCACGCTCAGGTGAGGGAACAGAGAAGGCTGCTGATAGATCGCCGCGATTCCCAGGCTCCGCGCGATCCTTGGGTTGTTGTGCCGCACAGGCCGCCCGTCCACCTGGAGGGCTCCGGAATCCGCGGTTAGTGCGCCGGTGATGATCTTGATGAGTGTGGATTTCCCGGCTCCGTTCTCGCCGATCAGGGCATGGACTTCACCGGCATCGAGCGCAAAATCGACTCCCTTCAGCGCCTGCACACCCGCGAAGGATTTCGTGATGGAGCTAACTTCGAGCAAGCGAGTCACCGCGGCGCGGACACCTGCTCCCATCGGCCTGTTTTTGCGGACTGGAGAATGGAATCGGTCACGTACTCGGTTGCCAGAGCGTCCCGAAACGTCGGCGCTGCGTGCTCGCCTTCGCCCAGAGCGATAAGGAAATCGGCGAACTGATGAATGAAGGTGTGCTCGTAGCCGATCTGCAACCCCGGCACCCACCAGCGCTTCATATAAGGATGATCCCCATCCGTCACATGGATGCTTCTCCAGCCGCGCAAGCGCGCTTCATCGCGATGATCGAAGAACTGGATTCGATGCAGGTCATGCAGGTCCCATATCGCGGAAGCATGCTCGCCATTGATTTCGAGAGTATAGAATGCCTTATGACCTCGCGCGTAACGCGTCGCCTCAAACGTCGCCAGAGATCCGTTTCGGAATCGTCCGAGACACGCGCTCGCGTCATCGATGCGAACGGGTTCTACGCGCCCGGTCAGGTTGTGCGTGCGCTCCTTGACGAACGTTTCGGTCATCGCCGTCACTTGTGCGATCGGGCCATTCAACCACAAAGCCGTGTCGATGCAGTGAGCCAAAAGATCGCCGGTGACTCCGCTGCCTGCCACGGCGGCATCCAGCCGCCACAGCCCTTCGCCGCCCTGCGGCAGGTCCGGCGAGATAGTCCAGTCCTGGAGAAACTTGGCCCGGTAGTGAAAGATGCGGCCGAGACGGCCTTCGTCAATCAGATGTTTTAGCAGCACCACGGCCGGCACGCGGCGATAGTTGTACCAGACCATGCTCGGGGCTCGCGTGGCCTCCACGGCGACGACCATCGCTTCCGACTCAACCGCATTGCGGCCCAACGGCTTCTCGCACAACACCATCTTGCCTGCCTGCGCCGCCGCAATTGCGATCTCCGCGTGCGTGTCGTTGGGGCTGGCGATATCCACCAGGTCGATATCTCTTCGATGCACCAGCGTGCGCCAGTCCGTCTCGACCGATTCGTAACCCCAGTTTTCGGCGAACGCTCCGGCGCGCTCCGCATTGCGGGCGCAAATGGCCTTGAGCACGGGCTGGTAATCGGTTTCAAAGAAGCGCGGCGCCTGAAGGAAAGCGTTCGAATGGGCCCGGCCCATGAAGCCGTAGCCGATGAGTCCGATGTTCAGAGGCTTCTTCGCCGGCATCCGTTAATCCCAACCGTGGGCGTTGCGCACGGCGATCATGACGCCGAGAACCTTCCGCCAAGTTGCCGGGTCCAACATGACGGCGTTCGGAAACATGCAGCCATCCCAGCAGATGTGCTCGAAGACGCGCGTAACCGCGCCATGGTCGTCGCGGATCCAGGTTCCCGCGTCGCGCACGATGTCCATCTTACCGTTGGGATCGTCGGGCAGGCAGTGCCGCCCGGTCTTGTCGTGCGATCCCGATCCCCTCACCGTGGCGTCGTTCTGAGCCACGTGAAAGTCGATGGTCCACGGCCGCAAGACGCGAGTCATAGTGCGTAGCGCGTGCGTCAGAGTCGTGTCGTCGGACCAGTCGAAGTCCCGCGGCAAGATGCGGTCTTCCGGAGCGTTCACCCCCAAAGTGAACAAGAGCGTGTGCGCCATATCGGCCTGGAACCCCAGCGTTTGGGGCCGATTCACCATCTCCAGCAGTTCGGCTATGCGCTTCCAGCTATGCATCCCGCCCCAGCAGATCTCTCCCTCGGCGGCGAGCCTCTCGCCATAGTCGTCGGCGATGTCACACGCTTGGTCGAACGTTTCGGCGATCCTCTTCGTATTTTCGTGGGGACTCCTGGCCCACTCCGCGGGACTCGCGGCCGAATCGATGCGCACGATTCCATAACGCCGGATTCCCAGCTCGCGGAGTTTCCGGGCGATAGCGCATGCCTTACGCACCTGGGTCAAGAACTGCTTGCGATCCTGCTCGCTGCCCATCGCCGATTCGCCTCCGGTGGGAGCCCAAACCGGAGCCACCACCGAACCCGCCACCAGGCCCCTGGATGCAAGTCCATCGGACAAACGCTTCAGCCCGTCTTCGCTCGAGTCGATGTCGGTGTGGGGCGCGGACAGAAACAGGTCGACACCGTCGAAACGCACGCCGTCCACTTCGGCCGCCGCGGTCAGATCGAGCATGGTGTCCAGATCGATGGGAGGCTCGGCTCCCGGTCCCTTGCCGACCAGTCCCGGCCACATGGCGTTGTGGATGTAGGGATGTGTGTGCATCAAGCCGTCGTGTTCCGCAGATGCTCCGCGTCGGGATTCCCGGGCCCGAAATGTTTGAGGATGACCAGCGGATCGGCGTTACTCGCGTTCCGGATGGTCACGCCCTGCTTGGCCGCATCCGCGCCGACGAACAGTTCATCCTCGGTCATATCGCCGAAACGGATCATGGTGGGGGCCGACACCGAGTGCTTCTCAAACGCCCCATGACCCTGCGAAACCAGCGCTCCGTAAGCTTCGCTGTCTTTGATGAGGGCGCTTCGCCCCGGCAGAACCGTGAGTTCCTTGGCCGAATAGTGAGCCGTTCCGTAGGTTATCCATAGCTCGCGATATCCCGCCGCTTCCATCTCCGCGAACGGTTTCACGGGCCGCGGAAAGACTTTGTTGGTTTTCGCAAACCCCGGATTCACATTCGCATTCCAGTCCAGCATGCCGATCAGATAGTCCAGATCGTGATGGTATTCGGGCAGCACGTCCTTGGTCATGAGGCTCCAATCCACGATACGGCCTTCCACCAGGGACTGGAACATCGCGAAGACGTCGCTGGCCACCTGCGGTTCGTAAGTCACCAGCGATCCGGGCGCGTGCAGAATCCCGGGATTGACCTGCCACCCTGCGCCGGCTTCCAATCGGTATGCGCGCGAGTGATTTAGAATCCCGTTATCGCCCTTATTCCAGTTCTCCAGGCAGCGGCGGACATCCTCTTTCGTGGTGCCGGGCTCCAGGCCCATGAAGGTGTATGGGAAATTATTTTCGATCTGATTGTATTGCGGCGGAAAATAATAGGCCTCCGGTTTGCCCTTGAATCCGACCTTCTTCGCGAACTCATCGCTCTGATGCATGTGATGCGGGATGGGTCCCATGTTGTCGAAAAACTTACAGAGGACGTTCCATCCGCCCTCGCGCTTCATGACGCCTGAGCCGAGCAGCGCATCACCGGCGGTCTCCATGGCGTGCTTCAGAAGAAATCTCTTGCCGTCGTCCCTCCGGACGAAGCTCAAGCCCTCATACTCGGTGGTTAACGGTCCATTCGCGGCCTTCGTGGTCGAGGAGAACCAGCGTTCATTGATGCCGCCGCGGTGCCCTCCGAAGGCGTAGAGGTCGTCGGGATGAAGCCGGAGCCTTCGGCCGGGAATCATGAAGGAGCGAGGCACCCAGCAAGGTTCCAGCCGAAGGATACCTTCTCCCGCGGCCAAAGCGTCGCCGATCATAGCTTCTTCAGCCAGATGTTCCGGATGCCAATCTTGCCCGTGCCCTCGATCTCAAATCCAATCAGGCCGCTCTTCTTGAACATAGTTGGGTCGTCGTCGATCAGGATCGACATCACGTGTCCATTGATGATGTGAGTCAGGGTGTTTCCCCGCGCGATGATGTGCAACTGGTTCCAGTTTTCGATTTTGACGTAGCCGCCCAACTCGTCGCGGTCTCCCAGGGTAGCCAGAAGTTGCGGCTTCTTCCCTTGCTGGGTTCTAACGACCTGGCCGCGCCAGGCGACGATGCCGCGTCCCGTCGCTTGTTCGTAATATTGGCCGCTGTAGGCGTTGCGGCCGTCGAAATCGAACTGGGCTCCGCTCATATCCCACTTTGTCTGCGATGCCGCGGAGGGGGGGGCGCCTCGCGGCTGGCCGCTGGGACAGATCCCTTGGGGAGCGCGCGGGGGCGCCGCCGGCGTCGTGCGCGGCATCTGAATCGCGCCACGATACTGCACGCCGCTGTTAATCGCCGCTCCTTCGCCGCGCATCTCCAGCTTCATCTCGAAGTCGGCCGCCTCGCCTCGCTGCCAAACCAGATAGATCGTGCCGGTCGGTTTCTCGCAAGTGGACTCGGCCACGATCGCGCCGTTCTCCACGCGCCAGTAACTCGTGTCGCCGTCCCAGCCGCCCAGCGTGGAGCCGTCGAAGAGCGACGTCCACCCGGTGTGATCGTTGAAGTCGATCGGGTCGGGTTGAGAGAAGCCCCCTCCGCCGCCGCCCCCGCGAGCTGCTCCAGCGCCTCGGCCGCCCGCCGATGGCGGTTGTTGCGCGATCAGGAGCACCGCGGCCGAAAGAGCCGCGATCATCGCAACTGCCAGCGCGACGGTGTACCGCTTGCTGGCGCGCGCGAATCCGAAACCCGAATTCTGAGCCGCGACCGTCCGGGAGCGCTTGTAAGCACCACGCCGATTCATGAACCTTGAGAGCATGTTTCTTCTCCCCAAGACCGATTGCGGCGGTTGCCGCACCATTTAAGTTATCAGGAGCATCGACTCGGATGCGAGCGCGTGTAGTATTATGCGGGAATCCTTAGATGGACGCTCCAGACAGGAGCCGCTAGCGGTCGAAGCTAATGACGATAGTGGCAAGCAACGCGCGCACGGTGGCGAGCTGAGTTGGGGGGCTGAGAACCTGTTTCTGCGCAAGCAACTGGCCCTGCTTCAGGAGCGCAAAGACCAAACCACGCCGGGCCGACGATTCCACCCGTGGGCCACGCGAATCACGCTCAGGCAATAGTGGCGTGTGACTTCTTGGTCGTGGTCACGGCCCGATTCCGTATCCTGAATATGTATTCGTTCTCATGGAACTGCGCCGGGCGACGAATCCTGTACGTCAACGTCACCGCTGATCCCAGTGCAGACTGGACCCAGCAGCAATTGCGCGAATCACTCCCTGGAGATCATCCATTCCGCTTCCTGATTCACGACCGGGACAGCATCTTCTCCCAGCAATTGGATCAGAGCGTTCCCGATCGCCCCGCCGAGCCACGCATCGATGGCTGGTCGCCCGTCTCCCAATTCACCCTGCTTGAGCTCGCGATTGCGGGGACGGGCGCGGCAGGCTTTTCGGGTGACGGAGGCAACTCTCTACACGCCAAGCTGAATAGTCCCGAGGGTGCAGCGGTAGATGCATTCGGAAATCTGTATGTCGCAGACTCAGGCGACAATCGAATTCGGAAAGTCGTCCTCAACGCGGAGAGCGTGGCTCCAACGGTGAGTCCGGTGGTCAATGGCACGACGAATGCTCCTGGGGTGATGGAATCTACCGGCTTTAGCCGGTGGTCTTTAAACTGAGTGTTGCTTCACTGAACGGTGGTGATGTCCCAGGGAGCTTCCCAGAGTTTGCGGCGGTCCGGTGAGGGGGCGGCCTGCTTGCGGTCGCGCTTTTGTTTGTACATCCGCCGGTCGGCTTCGGCCAGAAGCTGTTCGGCGTCGGAGCCGTCGCCGGGATAGTTGGCCATGCCGATGCTGGCGGTGAGCAGCTTTTCGGTGAACAGTTGATAACAGGTCTCGACGACAATTTCCTGGAGGTTACGGGCTCTCCCCTCGGCGTCGCCGGGCCGCAGGCCGGGAAGCAGGACCACAAACTCGTCGCCGCCCATGCGGGCCACGGAATCGTATTCGCGGCAGGCAGTCTTCAAGCCGGCGCCCACCGCACGCAGCGCTTTATTACCCTCCAGATGCCCGAAGCGGTCGTTGATCTGCTTAAATCCATCCAGATCCACCACCAGCACGGCCAAGGGCAGATTGCCGCGCTTGGCGCGCGAGATCTCGGCATCCAATTGCAGAAACATCGAGCGCGCATTGGGCAGGTTGGTCAGATAATCGGTGGTGGCCGAAGACTCCACCTGACGGAAGCGGAGGGCGTTTTCGATGGACATGCCGATTTTGGAGCTGATTCCCAATAGGATGCGAAGGTGGTCCTTGGTGAAGGCGTCGCGATCCAGGTGATAGAGCGACAGCACGCCTACTACGCCATTCATGCCCTCCAGCGGAACCGCCACGGCCGAGCGCAGAACCGAGCTCTTGCTGGAGTCGTTCAAATAGCTGGGTTCCACCGAAGGGTTTCCGTTCACGATGGGCTTGCGGGTGTGCGCCACCCAGCCGGACAAGCCCTGGCCGAAGGGAATCTCGAGCGAGGAGAACAGACGGTAATCCTCGCCGGTCACGTATTCCGGAATGAGCACGCCATCCCGCTGAATCCAGATCGCCAGGGAATGATGCGGGATGATCTTCCGTAAGCGCACCGCCAGGACCGATAGAGTCTCGTCGAGGCTCAGCGAATTTCCCAGGTCCTGCGAAATCTCGAAGAGCGCCTGCACTTCCTGGCGGGCCGCGGCGATGGAGGTCAGGAAGTCGGTGGGCGCGGACGCGGCTTTCTCTGGAACCGGAGGGACTTCCTTGGTAGATTCGAAGCCGGCAGCGGGCGCCGCTCCGCGCTCGACTTTGACATCCTTGGAAAGTTTCCCCGCGTGGCCGTTCTTTCCCTGCGCCATCCGCTCCCACTCGACGACGCGCCGGGTAAGCACCTCGACCACTCGCGGATCGAAAGCCTTTCCGGAATCCGATTGCACCACCTTCAGGGCCTCCTCGATCGGCAGAGCTCGGCGGTATTGGCGGTCGCTGGCCAGCGCGTCCAGGCAATCCACCGCGGCGATGATGCGGGCGCCGATGGGAATTTTTTCGCCAGCCAGTCCGTATGGATAGCCGCTGCCGTCCCATTTTTCGTGATGGGCGCGAACGATGGGCACCACGGGGTAAGGAAACTGCACCCGTTCCAGGATCTCGGCGCCCACCACCGGGTGGATCTTCATCTTCTCGAACTCTTCCGGGGTCAGCCGGCCGGGCTTGGAGATGATGTGCTCGGGCACGGCCAGCTTTCCGATGTCATGCAGCAGCGCGGCTGCGCGCAACGCGTCGGTCTCCCTGGGGGTGAGCTTCAGCTCCTTGGCGAGCTCCATCGCATAGACCTGCACTCGCTGGATATGGTCGTGGGTGGTGTGATCCTTGGCCTCGATCGCCAGTGCCAGGGCTTCGATGGTCCGCAAATGCAGAGAGGACATCGCCTCGGCGTGCTTCTTCTGCTCTTCCAGACGTTGCAGGTAGAGAAGGTAGGAGCGGTAAATCAGATACATGACCGGGCCCGTCAGCAGCACCGTTTGCCAGCCCACATAGCGGTTGGCGACGCTGGCCACCTGAGCCGCGGCTGCGCCGCCCACGTAATAAGGCAGCAACCACAGGTAGCGGGTCCGCCACATCTCCACGAAACTGGACTCCTGTTCCAACGCCAGAATCAGACTGGATGGGACGCTATTCAGAACGAACAACACTACGGTGGCAATCGCCAGGCGTACGGATGGATCGGCATTGTGCGCCGCCAGCCAGGGACCGTGATAAACGCCATGAGCCACCGCGGCTGCCAGCACAGCGGAGCCGGTGTGGAAGACCGAGAGCGCCGCCCGGGTGCGCGGCGTTTGGCTCCAGCCGTGCGCCAGCGTCATCAGGGCGCTCAGTAGCACAGTCTCCGGCCTGGTCAGCTCCAGGGTTCCGAATAATACGAACAGGAATGTGAGAGAGAACGATCCCGTTACGCTGGGAACATCGATCAACGCACCGGAAGAGAAAATGGCGACGGTCAGGAAAGCGCAATATTTCAGCAGATCCGGCGATTCCCAGTTCGCCAGCGAGCCAACCAGCACGATCAACCCGGCCAGTGCCGTGACCTGGACGCACAGCATTACGCGATGCGGGAGTGCGGGGTACAGCGGCTCCGGAGGTTGTGTTTCGACGACGGCCATGGTTGCCCGGTTTTCCCAGGGCACGTCAGACGCCACTACGGCCCATTTTGGGGTGCAAGGCCGTAAGTAGCAGGAACGAGACAACTACGGCTCCATGCCGGTGGCGACGGAGGTTCTGGAGGGCCGTTCCCGGAGACACAATGGCACTTCCGTTTGCATAGTTTTGCGACAAACTGTCTTAGGGTGGCGGGGCTTTTCCGAGAGTGCTTAGGGTCTTTCCCCGTGGTGCAGTGTCGGATTGATCCTGGATGATAGAGAGGTAAGAGATTTATGTTACCTGAGGATACCCGAGCCCGAACCAGCGTGTTCTTGGGGATGACCGCAATCATCGCCAGCGAGCCCATGCGCCGCCTGATGGATCGGGTGGAGCGCGCGGCCCGATCCTCGGCTTCGGTTCTCATCACCGGCGAAAGCGGTTCCGGCAAGGAAGTGGTGGCCCGCGCCGTGCATCATTTTTCCCCCAGGTCGAGCCGCCCCTGGGTGGATTTGAGCTGCGCGGCGTTGCCCGAACACCTGCTCGAGAGCGAGCTGTTCGGATACGACCGCGGAGCCTTTAGCGGAGCAGATCACGCCAAACCCGGGTTGTTCGAGATGGCGCATCAGGGCACTCTGTTCCTGGACGAAATCGGCGAGCTGGATCCCAAGATGCAGGTCAAGCTGCTACGCGTTCTGGACGGTGTTCCCTATTACCGGCTGGGAGGCGTCAAGAAGGTAACCGCCGACGTGCGCATTGTGGCGGCCACCAACCAGGACCTTGAACGGCTGGTGTCGGAAGGCCGTTTCCGCGGCGATCTGTTCCACCGGCTGTCACAGCTCAGTCTGCACGTGCCACCGCTGCGGGAGCGGGTGGAAGACGTCGCTCCTCTGGCCTGGCACATTCTGGAGCAGCACGATCCGGAGGCGTCGTTTACCTCGCGGGCGCTGCGCTTGCTGGAATCCCACCGCTGGCCCGGAAACGTACGCGAGCTGCGCAACGTCGTGATGAAAGCGGCGGTCATGAACGCGGACCTGGAAATTGACGCGGAGCATATCCCCCTGGCCGCCCTGCGGCTTTCGGCCCTGGACGGGGGTGCTCCGAATGGCGCGGTTGCGAACGGCGCGGGCACGAATGGCGCCGGCGCGAATGGCGCAAGTCTGGATCACATGGAGCGGAGAATGATTTTCGACGCACTGGCGGCCGCCGGAGGACATCAGCAGCAGGCAGCCGCGCGCCTGGGCATCTCGCGCCGGACACTGAGCCGCAAGCTGAAGATTTACGAAGCGGAACGGGCGAGGGCCGCGGTATGAACCCGGCGCTGCACCGGGACAGCCGCAAAGAGGCTCGGCGTGCGGCCAACGGCGAAGTGCGCGTGAGCTTTGAGAATCCGCACCGGCGCGAGATCCAGGGCCGGCTGGTGGACGTGAGCGTCAGCGGTTTCCGCATGGCCCACGAGTATGCCGCGCTCGAAGCCGGCCAAATCGTCGAGTTTTCGCACCTCGAGGCCGCCGGACGGGCGCGGGTGGTGTGGAATCGCATCGCCGATGCGCGCGTGGAGACGGGCTTTCTGGTGGTCGCCGGCTGACGCGCTACTGGCTGGCTGACTTCCGGGATTGCTGGACCTTCGGCGCGGACACGTAGCCGACAATCATACCGCCGCCGTCCTTGTGGATCTCGTTGACCACCAGCTCATAGGGCTGGGAAGCGCGGGACAGGTAGAACTGCACCGGCTCGTTGATCCCCTTGTCCTTTTTCTCCACCGCCTTATCGTCGGCGATCAAGGTGATGGTGTATTTATTTTTCTTGGGATCGACGGAGACCAGCGTGATCTGCACATCGCCGACCTTTTCAGGTTTCTTGGACTTGGCCACCTTGAACTCGAAGTAGTTGCGCTCGCCCAACTGTCTGAGCGCTGTCAGTTCCTTCCCGTTGGTGGCGATGCGGTCGCTCTGCACGCCCAGGTCGCCGATGGTGGTGCTCAAACTGGCCACGGTCTTCTCGAGCTGCTGCTGGGTGGCGCTCTGCTGCGTCTTGAGAGTGCTGACCTGGTTAGTGACCTCGCCCACCTTGGTTGAGACATCGCCCACCTGCGAGCGCGTCGTGTTTTCCGCGTCCTTCACCTGGGAGACGTCGCTGACCACGGCGCTGACCTGCTTGGCCTGCTGTTCCTGCGCCTGTTCGAGCCGGGAGGCCAGCGCATCGGCATGCTTGTCGGCTTCCGCTTTGGCATCGCCCGCCAGCAGGCTGGCCTGACGCCGGGCTTCAGCTACTTCGCTCTTCAAATTTTCCACCGACTTCTTGCTGGTTTGGCTGGTAACGCTGGCGGTTTCGTGCTCCTTGGCGATCTCCGCCATGATCTGATCGCGGGAATCGGCAAGCTCGGTGCGCACTTCCTCGCGGATCTGGCTCAATTGATAGAAAAGGTAGATCGAAGCGGCCAACAAAGCCGCGACGGCCCCAAACAGAATAGGGATTTTACTGCTTCCCGAAGGCTGCGGGGGGGGCGGCACGTACGAGGAGCCTTGACTCGGCCCACCACCAATGATTGAAGAACCCATGCGTTTATCTCCTTAGGATAAGCCCGGCTGCTAAAACGAGCCATGTACTTTGATTGTATCACCAAGCCGAAGTACAACCCCTAGACGGGCTTACCGCCCAGCGGGTTACTCCAGGCTTGCAAGACACCGCTCGGGTTCCGGACAAAAGCGGCTCCGGATTAAGATGGTAATTCCATGTTGGAGCGATGGTTCTGGGGCGCGATCGCGGTTGTGGCCGGAGTTCTCGCCACGGTGCAAATCCTCTCCATCCGGCAAGAATCGCAGACCTGGGACGAGGGCTTCGAGATCGTCGGCGGCTACCAGTATCTGACCACGGGCGAGTACCGCACATCGCTTGAAAATCCGCCGTTGGAGCGGATTTTGGCGGGCGTTCCACTTCTGTTTCTGCGGCCGGATCTCAAGGGCTCGGCGCTGGAAGCGCACAATACCGCGAGCAGCGATGTCGATGCCGGCGTGGAGTTCCTGTACCACAACCGCATTCCGGCCGACACCATCCTGTTCGCGGCGCGATTGCCTATGATCGCGGTAACGGCCGGGCTGGTGTGCGTTCTGGCCGCCTGGTGCCGGAAGCGGTTTGGCGCCGCCGTGGGGATAGTGGCGGCGTTGCTGTTTTCGCTCGACCCCACGGTCATCGCGCACGGCCGCTACGTCAAGAACGATATAACCGTGACGGCCACGGCGTTCCTGGCGGTGATTGCGTGGGAATGGTTTCTCAACACGGGGAAGGGTCGGGCGCTGATCTGGTCGGGCTTGGCTCTGGGGCTGGCCTTGGGGAGCAAGTTCTCGGCCGTGTTTCTCTTGCCGGTATTTCTGGTTCTTTATTTTCTTAGCGAAGTCCAGAGGTTTTCGCTTGCCCGAGCCTTGCGAACGTTTGCAGTGGTGGGAGAGTTAGCGGTCGCGGTTGTGCTGGTGTTATACGCTCCGTATGCGGGAGCGCTGGTGCCGCGAGGAAGGGGATCGGCGGGCGTGGCTTTGCATGGTGTACCCCTGCGCGATGCCGTGGATCAGGCCACGGCGTTCGGACGAGGAGTGGCGTGGCTGGGTTCCCGCCTGGGTTGGCGGAGCCATCCGTTACTGACCGGCCTCACGACGTTTGCCGCTCACAACGGCGGGACCCATCCGGCCTACCTGTGGGGCAATCATGGCACGTCGGGCTGGTGGTATTACTTTCCGTTTGCGTTTGCGGTGAAGACGCCGGTCGCCGTCCTGGCCGCGCTCGCTCTTTTGATCGGATTGGCGGCGTTTAGTCTGCGCTGGACTCAGGTTCGCGAAGCGCCGCTGGCCTGGTTCGCGATGCTGGCTCCGATCGTTTTCTATGGAGCGCTCTCGGCCGCCGGGCACGTGGATATCGGCCTGCGTCATCTGCTGCCCATCTATCCGTTCTTCTATGCGTTGCTGGCGGCGGGGCTGGCAGGTCGGAGACCTGCCCCACTTCTTGCGGTTATTCTGATTGCGGTGGCGGCCGAATCGCTCGCCGCCTATCCCTACTACACGGCGTTTTTCAATGTGGCCGTGGGAGGACCCAAGAATGGGCCGAAGTATCTGGTCGATTCCAACATCGACTGGGGGCAGGATCTGAAGCGCCTGGGCCGGTTTTCCGCGGAGCACGGCTCGCCACCAATGTGCGTTTCTTACTTCGGCACCGCGCCCGACTGGTACTACGTGCCCAGGGCGGGGAATTTCCCAGCGTTGGAGGAGCTGCGCAAGGGAGCGGATCTGGACTGCGAGTTCGCGGCGGTGAGCGTGACGCCGCTCGAGGGGGTCTATGTTCCCCAGGAGCTGTTTGCCTGGCTGCGCCATGTGCCTCCGCTCGAGCGGATTGGGTATTCGATCTACGTGTGGGACGTTCACGATCCGGCGGTGACCGCCGCGCTGGCAAAGCTCCGCGGTGGTGCAGGAAGCGGTCCACGTTAGAATCTGTCAGTTGGTATAATTGGCTCCCTATGCGACGAATTCTTGCCCTGCTCGCTCTGTCCGCTGCCGCCGCCGTCGCGCAGACGCCAACGATTAGCGGCGTGGTAAACGAACTCGGCGAAAACGGCACGCTTTGTCCCGGGTTGCTCGCGACGATCTATGGCTCAAATTTCGGCACGAATGCAGCAAACGTGTCGGTGAGCGTGGGCGGACACGCGGCTTACGTGACCTTCGTTTCGGCCAGCCAGATCAACGCGGAACTCCCTTTCGAGGTCTCGAGCGGGGTGACGACCATCACGGTCACCGTCGGCGGCGCGTCCTCGGCGCCGATGAACATCACTCTCAACGCTGCCTCGCCTGCATTCTTCACCCAAGGTACGACCTCCCTTGCCCAAGCCTTCGAGGTGACGGGGAGCGCGCCCGTGACTCTCGCCGCTCCCGCTCACAACGGCGATACCTTGTTCGCGAACGCCGTTGGGTTGGGGCCAACCAGTCCTGCTACACCGACGGGCCAAGCGCCAGCCACCGCCTCACTCCGGACGCTGCCGACGGTCACGGTGGGCGGCGTTGCCGCCAGTGTCCTTTTCGCCGGTATCCCTAACGGTCAGGTCGGAGTCTACCAAGTGAATTTTGTAGTGCCCGCGGGCGTCCAGGGCACCGTGCCGCTGGTGATTACAGTCGGTAACGGGTTTAGCTCTTCCAATACGGTCACCATTGCCTTGGCCAGTGTTGCCTCCGGGCCGACGCCCACGGTTACCGGCGTGCAGAATGCAGCATCCTTCAGCTCGCAACTTTGTCCCGGGTTGCTCGCGACCATCTATGGTTCGAATTTCGGAACGACTGCTGCAAACGTGTCGTTTACTGTGGGAGGAAAACCGGGGTACGTGATCCCGCCCGTTACGGCCAGCCAGTTGCTTGTGGAACTCCCGTTCGAGGCCTCAACCGGAGCGACAACCCTCACGGTTACTGTCGGAGGCGTCCAATCGGCACCGTTCAACATCACTCTAAGCGCCGTCTCGCCTGCGTTCTTTACACAAAACTCCTCGGGCTCGGGGCTTGCCGTCGTCACCGCCGCTGGCGCGCCGGTCACTCTTACCTCCCCCGCCCACAACGGCGACGCCCTGCTTGCCTATGCGGTCGGCCTGGGACCCACCAGCCCACCCACTGCGACAGGCGCAGTCACAGTTCCCAACCCAACCGCGACCCTGCCCACGCTCACGGTCGGCGGGGTTTCGGCCAAGGTCACTTTCGCGGGATTGACACAGCCCGGAACCTACCAGATCAACTTCATGGTGCCCCAGAACGTCCAGGGCACTCAGCCGCTGGTGATCTCGATCGGCGGGGTGAGTTCTTCCACTACGGTAACCCTCCCTGTGGCCGGTCTGTCCGCGGTTGTGAACAATGCATCGTTTGCAGCTCCGGGAACTGTATCGCCGGGCTCCATCGCCAGCGTGTTTGCCAATAGCCTCGGCATCACCACGAACAATCTTTCCGTATTCCCCGGCACGAGCTCTGGAGGAGTGCAGGTCACCTTCAACGGCACTGCGGCGCCGCTGTTTCACGTGGTCGGCGCGGCCAGTCCGCAGCAGGTCGACTTATTAGTACCTTCGAATCTGCCCACCGGCGGAACGGTGAACGTACAACTGACCACCTCCTCGGCTTTCTACGCGAACGTCCCGATCACCATGGTCCCGGCGAATCCCGGCTTCTATCGCATTACCGACCCCAAGGCGCCCACCCTGGTCAACGTGATTGCTCAGTTTGCCAATTCCGCCTGGCTGGCGCTGCCGGTTTCCACTACGGCCAATATCGGTTTGCCCGCGTGCAGCAGCAGCATAAGCAAGCTTTCCGAATGCGGCCAGCCTGCCACCCCAGGCGATACTCTGGTGCTCTACGCAACCGGTCTGGGACTGGCCACTCCCAACGGCAATCCCAATGGCACGCCTCTGCCTACCGGCCAGATTCCGCCAATCGATGGGAGCGTTCTCTACGAGACGCCTACGATGCCGGTGGTGACGATCGGAGGACAACCGGCCACGGTGCTTTTCTCCGGCCTCGCGCCCGGATTTCCGGGCGAGTATCAGATCGACGTTACCGTCCCCGGCGGCATCGCCAGCGGCGACACTGTTCCCGTGGTGCTGACCATCCTGGGCGCGAGCGACAGCTCCACGACAATCTCGATCCAGCCGCGCCCCGCGAGCTAAGTTCGGTACGAGAGATGTGATCCTGGAGCTACGCGGTGTCGGCAAACGCTTCGGCTCCCATGCCGCGGTAACCGGTCTCAATCTGGAGGTCCAGCGAGGAGAGTTCTTCTCCCTGCTGGGACCGTCGGGCTGCGGCAAGACCACGACTCTGCGCATGATCGCGGGGTTCGAGACGCCGGATGAAGGCGAGATCCGGCTGAACGGCTCGCGCATCGACGCGCTGCCGCCGTATCGCCGCAGCGTCAACACGGTGTTCCAGAATTACGCGCTGTTTCCGCACCTGACCGTGCGCGGCAACGTGGAGTTCGGGCTCAGGCGCATGGGACGAGTTGGCATCGAGGACAAGGTTCGCGCCGTGCTGGAGCAGGTGCAGTTAGGCGACAAGGCCTCGCGGATGCCTTCGCAGCTTTCCGGAGGCGAGCGGCAACGCGTGGCCCTGGCGCGAGCGCTGGCGCCGGAGCCGGACGTGCTGTTGCTCGACGAACCTCTCTCCGCGCTCGATCCGCAGCTTCGCAAGCAGGTTCGCGCGGAGCTGAAGGATCTGCAACGGCGCGTGGGCGTGACGTTCCTGTTCATTACGCACGACCAGGAAGAGGCCCTGTCGATGTCGGACCGGATCGCGGTGATGAACCGCGGCGCGGTGGAGCAGGTGGGCACGCCGGAGGAGGTGTACCGGCGGCCCAAGACGCGCTTCGTCGCATCGTTCCTGGGCGCAATGAACTGGATCGGCGGGGTCGGCTTGCGGCCAGAGGCGTTGCGGATTTCACGCGATCCGGCGTCGAACAAGCGGCGCGGAGTCGTCCTAGCCAGTGTATTCATGGGGCCCGTCATTCACGTGGAAACCCGGCTGGAGAGCGGCGAAACCTGCACCGTCCAGATGCAGCATGACGCCGAAGTTTTCCGCACCGGCGAGTCCGTGCATGTGGGTTGGAGCGAAGCCGACGAGCTGAGGTTCCCGGCATGAACCGCCTCAGGCGGTTTTTTCTTGCACCGGCCGCTGCCCTATTGGCCGTCACGCTGGCCGCGCCGCTGGCCATCGTCTGCGCCTACAGCCTGATGACGCGAGGGGCGTATGGAGGAGTCGAACGGCCGTTTACATTCGAGAACTACACCCGTTTCTGGGACCCGCTGTATGGCGCGATTGTGTGGCGGTCGTGCTGGATCGCGGCGGCGGCGACGGTGCTGTGCCTGGTGCTGGCCTTTCCGCTGGCGCTGTTCATCGCGCGCAGCGGCGCAAGGAAGAATTTGTACCTCAGCCTGGTGATTCTGCCGTTCTGGACCAGCTTCCTGATCCGCACCTACGCGTGGATGTTTCTGTTGCGCGATACCGGCCTGATCAACACGCTGCTTCAGGAGCTGGGCGCGATCCACGACCCGCTGCCGCTGCTGTACAACAACGGCGCGGTGATCCTTGGGCTGGTGTACGGATTCCTGCCCTTCATGGTGCTGCCCCTGTACGCGACCCTCGAACGCATGGATCCCAGCCTCGCCGAAGCCTCGGCCGATCTGGGCGCGCGTCCGTTTCAGACACTGTGGCGCGTGACGCTGCCGCTATGCGCTCCGGGCCTTCGCGCCGGATCGATCCTGGTGTTCGTCCCTTGCCTGGGAACGTATTTGACCTCGGATTTGCTGGGCGGCAGCAAGACCATCCTGATCGGGAATCTGGTGCAGAACCAATTCACCAGTGCGCGGGATTGGCCGTTTGGCGCGGCGGCGTCGCTGGTGCTGATGGCCGTGGCGATGGGGCTGCTGCTGGCTGCTCGAAGACAAGGCGAGCAAATGTTATGAGGCGCGGAGGTCTGGCTGTATACGCCGTGGGTGTCTATGCGTTCCTGCACGTGCCCTTGCTGATCCTGGCTGTCTTCAGCTTCAACGCGTCGAAGTTCACGGTATGGCAGGGATTCTCGCTGCATTGGTACGCGGCGCTGGCGCAGGATCGCGATTTGATCGAAGCTGCGGGCAACAGTCTGATCATCGCCATAGTTGCCACCGCGCTGGCGACCGTATGCGGAACGCTGGCAGCGTATGCGTTGTGGAAGCGCGCCTCCGGCTGGATTTCAGGAGGGCTGTATCTATCGTTGGTCACACCGGAAATTGTCACCGGAGTGTCCCTGCTCGCGTTTTTTCAGTGGGCGTTCCGGTTTCTGAATCTGCGGCTGGGGATGCACACAGTGATTCTGGCGCACGTTGGATTTTCGCTGGCCTACGTGGTTGTGGTGGTGCTGGCGCGGCTGCGGAGCTTCGACCGGGGACTGGAGGAAGCCGCGATGGACCTGGGCGCAACCGAGTTCACGGCGTTTCGAACGGTGACGGTGCCGTATCTGGCTCCGGCCATCGCCGCCGCCGCGATGCTGGCGTTCACCGTTTCGATCGACGATTATGTGATCACCAGTCTGGTCGCCGGCGTGGATTCGCAGACGCTGCCGATGGCGATCTACGCGCTGGCGCGAAGGGGCGTAAGCCCGATGCTGAACGCGGTTTCGACCGTTATCGTGGCCGGGTTGGGAGCGTTGGTGCTGGTGTCGGAAAGACTACGGGCAAGATGAGGAGGCGAGCCTTCCTGATGGGCGCCGCCGGAGCAGCGGCTTGCTCGCGGCGTCCCCGCCTCAACGTCTACAACTGGTCCGACTACGTCGCGCCGGATACGGTCGCGAATTTCGAGAACGAGACCGGCATCGGCGTCCGCTATGGGACCTACGAAAGCAATCAGGAAATGCTCGCCAAGGTCATGAGCGGTAACTCCGGCTGGGACGTCGTTTTTCCCTCGAACGATTTCATCGGCCCCATGCGGCAGATGGGTCTGCTCGCCCCGCTGCGGGCCGGGCTGCTGCCGAATCTCGACAATTTGGATGCGGACTTCCGCCATCCGCCCTGGGACCCCGAGTTGCAATGGTCGGCGCCGTATATGTGGGGCGTCACCGGCATCGCCTACCAGAGCCGTCTGGATCCCGCACCCCGCCGCTGGCACGACCTGTGGGACCCGCGGCTGGCCGGAAAAATCACCATGCTCGACGACGCCGGCGACGTGCTTGGCGCCGCGCTGAAGATGCTTGGGTATTCCATCAACTCCGGCGATCCGGCCGAGTTGGAGCGGGCCAAGCGGGAGTTAATCGCGCAGAAGCGCTGGCTTCGCGCCTACGTCAACGCGGAGGTGCGGGATCAGCTGGTGGCGGGAGACGTAGCGGCGGCGCAGGCTTGGGCGGTCACCGCGGCGCAGGCGATGCAGGCCGCGCCCGGCAGGCTCGCGTTCGCGTTCCCGGAAGAGGGCTTCGCGCGCTTCGCCGACACAATCGCGATTCTGCGCGAAAGCCGCCGCCAGGAAGCCGCGCATCGATTCATCGACTACATGCTAAGGCAGGATGTGGCCGAGCAAGTCGTCCTGGCGGAGCAGACCGCCACCGCCAACGGAGCCTCGCGCGCGCTCCGGGATAATCGGGTGCTCTACCCGCCCGCGGAAATCCTCGCGAGAGCCGAATGGGAAGAGCCGCACTCGGTCGAAGCCCAGCGCCTCCGCGACCGCGTCTGGACCGAGATCAAGAGCGCATAGCGGAATCTTTCGGACACTTTGTCGCTGCCGGAAGCGACACTTTGTCGCTTAGCGGGGTCCCGGAACGCCGCGAAGATCCATCCGCACCTTATCCCTGTCAAAGGCTTAGCCCTCCCGGCGTTTGGCGGCATGAAAAGTGCTTCTACGTGTCTCCCGGAGCAAACTGGGCCAATCGTGAAAATAGTACGCGACAAATTTAAGTTTTGGGCGGTCCTGTACACGCTGGTGGGCGCCTTGGCGTTCCCGCTGTATCTCTCCGTGGCAAAGCCTCACGATGTACGGCAGTTTCTCCTGTATCTGCTGTGCGCCAACGGGGCGGTGCTGTGTCTGAGGCTGATGGCCGGTCAGGGCCTGCTCCCGGCCGGCTTTCTGATTCTGCTGCTGGGAGTGGAGGATCTGAGCCTGCCGGAACTGCTGTTCATCGCCTTCACAGTCACCCTCCTGGGTGAACTGCAAAGAGAACAGATCCGGCCTCGGATTTATAACCTGGTGTTCGCGGTGTCCACCGTCACCATCGGGCTGGCGTCGGCGCAGCTCATGTACAAGATGACGTTGCATTTGCATTACTCCCCGCTGTTTCCGGTGCCGATTATCGCGAGCTCCTTCGTGCTGTTGTTCAACTACGGGCTGGCGCGGACGCTGCTGGCTTCGGGCCGAGCTCCCTTGATCGGAGTCTACCGGGTCGAATGCCGGCCGCTACTGCCCTGGTTCATCGCGGCGGCTTACCTGGCCTACCTGGTGCGCTGCGCCAGTCGTGAATCGGGCGTGGGGGCGGCTCTGATCGCGCTGCCGATTCTCTTCGCTCTGGATCGCGGGTATCGAGCCTGGTCGGGCGCCAAGGAACTTCACGCGGCTGAGCTGGCGCTGCTGCATCAGCGAACGCTGGAGACCCTCTCGGTGGTCATCAATGCCAGGGATCTTTCCGCCCACCAGCACCTCCGCCGCGTGCAGTTCTACGCCAAAGCCGTGGGAAAGGAACTGGGCTTGAAGGCAGCGGACCTTGACGACCTGCACGTCGCGACCTTGGTTTACAACATCGGCCAGTTGGGGGTTCCCGACCACATCCTGCTGAAGCCCGGAAGCCTCACGCGGGAGGAATGGGAAAAAGTGAAAACCCATCCCGTGACCGGCTCCGAAATGCTCTCGCGCATGAATTTCCCCCCGGGGGTGCGAGCCATCGTGCAGACGCACCACGAGAAGTGGAATGGAACGGGGTATCCGGAGGGCCTGAAGGGTGAACAAATTCCCATCGGCGCGCGGATTCTTGCGGCGGTAGATTGTTTGGACGCGCTAGCATCGGACCGTCCCTTCAGACGCGCTCTTCCCATCGGCCAGGCGATGGAAAAGGTGAGTTGCGAAGCGGGGACGAGTTACGATCCTCGAGTGGTGTCCATTCTCCAGCGCCGGTATGTGGAGTTGGAAAACAAGGCTCGGGAAGAAGCCCGGCATCATTCGACGCAAGCTGCGCGATCGGCGGATCCGCGAGATCTGGGCAAGCTGGCGGCCAAGTTGCTGGCTGAATCCGACTTCGCCGCCAGCTCGATCGTCAGTCCGATTGTGTCGGCGCGGCAGGAAACCCAACTATTGCAGGTGCTGGCGAGCGACCTGGCGTCTGCCGCGGCGTTCGAAGAGATCGCGGCGGCCGCCCAGAAATGCCTCGCGCAGATCATTTCATTCGATACGCTGGTGCTGTACGTCGGCCGCGGGGACAACCTCGCGGCGGTGTGCGCGCTGGGAAGGAACGGACACCGCTTCTCGAGAGAGGAGCTTCCCATCGCCGTGGGTTTGTCGGGCCGGTCGCTTCGCGACCGCACCGCGATCCTGAACGGGGACGCGCGCCAGGAGCGTTTCTATATTCACGACCCGGCGACGATGCAATCGTTGCAATCCGCCCTGGCGATGCCCCTCGAAGGCCGGGATGGCCCGGCCGGGGTCCTGACTTTGTATCACCAGGGCCGCGATGCCTTCAGCCGCGATCACCTGCGCCTGGTGAAAGCGGCGGGGGGGCATATCGGGGTCGCGCTGGAAGGCGCGCTGCGGTATCAGAATGCGGAGAATCTGGCGGGAACGGATCATCTTACAGGCATCGCCAATGGACGCTCGCTGTCTTTGCATCTGGAACGGGAGCTTTCGAGAGCCAGCCGGGAAAAGGCCAACATCGGGCTGCTGCTGTGCGACTTGGACGGCTTCAAACAAGTCAACGACCGCTTCGGGCATCTGAAGGGGAATGAAGTCCTGCAACATGTTGCGCGGGGGCTCAAAGAGATCTGCCGCAGTTCCGACTATCTGGCGCGATTGGGAGGGGACGAATTCGTGGTGGTTGTCCCCGGGCCCAAGGAAGACTTAGGTTCTTACGTAGCTCGATTGGAGGCGGTCACCGAGCAAGCCGGCTGGGCGGTCTGCGGTGAGCAGTGTCTTTCTCTCAGTGTGGGGATCGCCATTTATCCCGTGGATGGCGACGAACCCAAGTCCTTGCTGGCGGAAGCGGATCGCCGCATGTACCAGGCCAAGGAGCGGCACAAAAGCGGCAAAACGATGGTGAGCGAAGCGCGGTGACGCGGCCCGGAGACACCCTCGGCGTTTCTGCCCGCACCACTCTGGCGAGGTCCAACGGGACCAACCGCTAGGCCGGTTCACAATTTCTATGAGCCCAGGTGGGGCGGACGCCGGCTCTGCTCCTAATGGCGCGCGCCGGACCCCCGGTCCGGCTTGCTGGGGCGTGAAGCAGGGCCGACGAGGGCTTTGACCGCGGGTCAGGGGACCCGCCGGGGGACTCGTCCCACCCACGAACACTGCCCTGCGTTAATCGCGAAATAGGCCTAAACGCGACGGATCGTCAGGCGACCGTCGGACCGTTCTCCGAAGGGTCGCCGAAACGGAAACTAGTTGGGGGCAATTCGAAGGGGGCAATACGCCTCTGGACCAGACGGCAAAGCGAGAAATCCGGTGGAGATTACGGGGAATTCGACCATTGCATTTCCCGATTGTCTTTAGTATTCTGTCTGTGGCCGGAGGTCGATTACACGATGTCAGGATCAATTGTCCCATACGCGATCGCGATCATGGGCGCCGGTTTGGCGGCGCTGGGGGTGCTAGTGCGGGCTCGACTTCGCGAATACAGGCAGGCATGGCGGCACAGCCGCCCGGACCAGGAATACTCCCTGGAGCGATATCGGCCACTGGCACGGCTTCTTGCCCGCGAAGACGCGGATTTTCTGCGCCAGAACACCATTTGCCCGAAAGTCGCGGTCCGCTGGGAGCGATCCCAAGGCCGGATTATCCGCCTCTATCTGAAGGAACTGGCGGCTGACTTTCACCGCTTGCACGCGAAGGCGCGGGTCTTGGTGGCGGAATCGCCGGAACAATACGCCGGTCTGGTGCCCCTCCTGTTCAGGCAACAGATCACGTTCTGGCGGACTCTGGCCGTGATCGAGTTGCGACTCGCCCTGGGTCGTTTGAACCCGGGGAAGATCAGCGCGGAGGAGCTGATCGGGGCGATCGAAGCCATCCAGCGGGAGATCTCCCGCTCGGCTGCCGCGAGCGCCGCGTGAGCGCGTTTGACCCATCCAGCTCAACGGCGCGAGAAATGCAGGGAGGGTGCGGTCCGTGAACATCCAGGGAAACTTCATTCGGCACGGTCAGGTTGATATTTCGAATCTCAAGGGCATCGTCTGTGCGTTACGAGAGGAGGAATGGAATGCGGATCCCTTTCGCCAGAGGACGTATAAAGCACATCGGGATACGCAGACGGTGAATCTTGTATTCGACTATGACTACCGCCACACGGAACCTACACTGCATCCGATGTTCCATACACTCACCCCCCAGCTCGACCCCATCTTCAAGGCGATCGCTAAGCTGCGCGATTGGCGCGGCGACATCGTCCGGGTGCTGCTGGCTCGCTTGAGAGCGGGCGGGGCTATCGCAAGCCACGTGGATCAAGGATTCAGCCTGATGCACTCCCATCGCCTTCACATACCGATTGTGAGTAATGAGTTGGTTACGTTTACCATCGAGGACGAGCGAATCTGCATGAGGGAGGGCGAAGTCTGGGAGATTAACAATGCCAGGAAGCATTCCGTGAGCAATCTGGGCGCCGAGCCGCGCGTTCATCTCATCCTGGATGTTGCACTACCGATAACCAATGAGCAAGAGCAGGAATATGCGATGGATAGAATGCGGTTCGCCGCGGCTGTTGCCGGCGGAGCGGTTCCGAAATTCGATTGAGATTTAAGCGGGCAGCCGCGGCAGTACTCTCCGCAACAACGCCGCCAGGGTGTCCCGAGCCCGCGCGCCGGTCTCAAGCACCTCTTCATGCACCAGCTTGCGCTCCGCGACGCCTGCGGCCATATTGGTAACGCACGAAATCGCCAGCACGTTCATACCCAGATAATTCGCGGCGATGGTCTCCGGCGCGGTGGACATCCCCACCAGGTCCGCGCCGATCGCGCGCAGGTAGCGAATTTCCGCCGGAGTCTCATAGCTGGGTCCGGGAACCGCGGCGTAAACGCCTTCCTGAAGCGCGAGGTTCAACTCCGCTCCCGCCTGTCGGGCGATCTCGCGATAGGCGCGCGAGTAGGCCTCGCTCATATCGGGAAAGCGCGGACCCAGCGACTCGTCATTCGGCCCGGTGAGGGGATTCACCCCCAGTAGATTGATGTGATCGGAAATCAGCACCAGATCGCCGGGTTTGTAGGAAAGATTGATGCCTCCCGCCGCGTTGGTCAGCACCACGTTGTGAACTCCCCGGCGGGCGAGCTCATACATTCCGAACGCGGCCTGTTGCGGAGTGTAGCCTTCGTACAGATGCGCTCGTCCGGCCAGGACGATCACCTCAATACCGCCTATGCATCCGGTCACCAGTTGGCCGGCGTGGCCCACAGCCGTTGACACCGGCCAGCCCGGAATCTCGGCGTAGGGCGTTTCTTTGCGGCAATCCAGCGTATCGGCGAAGGCGCCTAACCCGCTGCCGAGGACTACCCCGGTCTTGACGCCGGACTTCTCTCCTGGATTCACTATGGACCCGCTCATAACATCATCCCCGCGATGCAGGCGGACATGAAGTTGGCCATGGTTCCGCACGCCACCGCTCGCAACCCCAGCCGCGCCAGATCCGACTTACGCGACGGCGCCAGCGCCCCGATGCCGCCCACCTGAATCGCCACCGAGCTCAGGTTGGCGAACCCGCACAATGCGTAGGTGGCGATCACAAACGATCGTGGATCGAGCGTATTTCCGATCTTGCCCAAATCCACATAAGCCACGAATTCATTCAGGATCAGCCGCGTGCCGAGCAAATTGCCGACGGAGGCGCAATCGTTCCACTTCACCCCCAGCAGCCACGCTATCGGCGCGAAGATGCGCCCCAGGATCAACTGCAACGACCCCGGCAGCCAGCCCAGAAAGCGCGTGTAATGCAGGGCCAGAAGAATCCCGTTGACCATCGCGATCAGCCCGATGAAGGCGATCAGCATGGCGCCCACGTTCAGCGCCAACTGCAATCCGTCGGAGGCTCCGCGCGAGGCCGCGTCGATGATATTCACGCCTGGCCGCTCCACTTCGATTCTGATGTTTCCAGCCGTGGCGGGGGAACCGGTTTCCGGAATCAGCATCTTGGCCAGCATCAACGTGGCTGGAGCGGTCATGATCACGGCGGTCAGCAGATGCCGGATCTCCACGTGCGCGATCAGAACGTAGGCCGCCATTACCGCGCCCGACACATGCGCCATGCCGCTGGACATCACGGTGAACAGCTCGCTTTCCGTCAAGCCCGCCAGGAAGGGGCGGATGGTGAGCGGCGCTTCGGTTTGACCCATGAAGATGCTGGCCGCGACATTCATGGATTCAGCGCCGCTGGTGCCCATCACCCGTTGCATCACAACCGCCATGGCCCGCACCAGAATCTGCATGATGCCCAGGTAGTAGAGGATGCCGAACAGCGCCGCGATGAAGATGATAATGGGCAGCACCTGGAACGCGAAGATGGTGCCGAACATGTCGCTGGGCGCGCCCAGTTTGTCGCTGAAGACGAACTTGCTGCCTTCGGCGGCGTATTCCAGCAGGTGGTTCACTCCCGTGCCGATCGCCTGGAACGCCTTGGCAACCGGCGTTTTCAGCACCAGGAAGGCGAAGCCGAACTGAAGCGCGAGGCCCCAGCCCAGCACGCGCGGTTGAATCGCGGTGCGGCTGGTAGAGAAAAGATACGCCACCGCCAGCACAGCGAAAATGCCTAGAACTCCGGTGAATCGCTCCATGGCGCGGAATCGGCCTCCTCCTGGCCTTAGCCCATGTCCTCAACCCACGACTTCGAGAATCAATGCCCGCTCCTCCGGCGGTGCGGCCGAGATACGGAATGCGTCTTCCACCAGTTGAGCGGCCTCTTCCACGCGCTCTTCGCTGGTGTAGTACAAGCGGCACAGAACCGCCCCCGCGTCCACCTTCTGCCCGATCTTTACTTCCAGAATCACACCCACGGCTGGATCGATGGAGTCTTCCTTGGTATCGCGCCCCGCGCCGATCATGGCCGACGCCAGGCCGATGTACTCGGCTTCGATGGCGCTGACGTAGCCCGCGCGCGGTGAAGCGATCTCGCGCGCTCCGGTCGCGTTGGGCAGCAGCTCGAAGCGGTCCAGCACCGCCGGATTGCCGCCCTGCGCCCCAATCACGTCCTTGAGCTTGCGGTAGCCCGATCCGTCCAGCAGCTTGGTCTGCGCAACCTCCCGGGCTTCCTCGAGCGTGGCCGCGACTTTTCCCAGATGGATCATGCGCGCCGCCAGCTCCAGCGACAACCGCGTCAGGTCCACCGGCCCGGCGCTCTGCAAGGTCTGCGAAACCTCCATCACCTCTAGCGCGTTCCCGATGGCGAATCCCAGCGGCTGATTCATGTCGCTGATGAGCGCTTGTACCTTTTTATCCTTACGCCGTCCGATTCCCACCATCATCTGCGCCAGCCGCCGCGCGTCCACCTGCTTCTTCATGAACGCGCCGCTTCCTACCTTGACGTCTAAAACCAGCGCGTCGATGCCCGCGGCCAATTTCTTGGACATGATGGAGGAGGCGATCAACGGAATCGATTCCACGGTCGCCGTGGCATCCCGCAGCGCGTACAGCTTGCCGTCGGCCGGCGCGACCTGCGGCGTTTGTCCGATAAACGCCAGGCGGTGTTGCATCAGCTGGTCCCGGAATTCGTCCACCGTGAGATTGGTGCGGAATCCAGGAATAGACTCCAGCTTGTCCAGCGTCCCTCCGGTGTGGCCCAAAGCGCGCCCCGAGACCATCGGTACCGTTACCCCCGCCGCAGCCGCCAGCGGAGCCGCGATCAGGCTGGTCTTGTCGCCCACGCCGCCCGTGGAATGCTTGTCCACCTTCACGCCCGGCACCGAGGAAAGATCAACGCTCTCGCCGGATTGGATCATGCGGTCCGTAAAGACGCTGACTTCCCGGTCCGTCATGCCCGAGTAAAATACAGCCATGAGAAACGCCGACATCTGGTAATCCGGGATGCCGCCGTTGGTATAGCCGTCAATGAGGAAGGCGATTTCTTTCGTAGATAGCTCTTCCCCGTCCCTCTTACGATGGATCAGGTCGACCGTTCGCATTTAAGAACTGAGGGTAGCATCTTATTTAATTGGAAGTAAAGGACGTTGTTCACCGCTTGGGTTTGGCGGCAACGGCGACCGGGACGGGCGGAGTGAAGAAAACCGAGGATTCCACGCCGGAGAGCCGGAAATGCACCTGGACCGTCAGCTCGGCTGGTCTCGGACGCCCGTTGAGGAGTATTGGCTGAAAGCGCCAACCTTTGATAGCTTCCAAGGCGCTTTGTTCGAGACCCATACCTAAGGCGAGGCCGGCGCCCATTTTCACGGACTCAGGCATACCTTCCTGGCCCACGATTAGCATCACCGCGACGGTTCCCTCGACCCCGGCATTGCGAGCCTCCTCCGTGTAAAGCGGCTCCGTCTTGGAAATGATCGCCGAATCCGCCAGCGGTTCGCTCGGTGTCAGCGGTTCTGGCCGTGGCGACGGATACATCTGCGCGACCTGGCCCGCGATCGCATGCGAAGTGAAATCCTCCGGCCCCCACACCAGGCTCAAGGTGCAGGGAACCGAAACCGGCGCGCCCGCCTTCATGCCCGGATGAAAACGCCAGCTCTGGACCACCATGACGGCTTCCGGTCCCCACGCTTGCGCGGATGCGTTCACCACCTGGAAGTGTTCAGGATATCCGCGTTCGTCGATATCGAACGACACCGTAGCGCTGGCGGCCCTTCCGATCGCCGCCAGTATGCGCGCTTCATCGTAGGCCGCTAAGCTGAGCCCCGGACCCAGCGGATAGTCGGCAGCGGCGAAGGTCGGGCGCGAAACTCCCGCGGGAGTCTTGAACTCCGCCCCCACCAGATGCCAGCGCGACTGCTTGGAGGGAAGAGTAAAATCGATCGGCAGCGTCACGGATTGCGGCTGCCGACGGCCTGCCGAAAATTTCAACTGGGCGGCAGCCGCGATGGCCTGTTCGTCCAACCCTAACCCGAGCGGCCGGCTGACGCGCAGGCCTTGTATCGACCCGTCGTCGGCGACCGTTCCCGTCACCACCACGCTGCCTTCGAGCCCCGCCAGGCGGGCTTCGTCGGTGTACTGCGCCTCGACCTTTAGAAGCGGCGGCTCAGGTGAAAGACGCTCAGGGGTCGTGTCCAGGGGCTGGGATGCCTGGTTCAACTGCCGATAAACAGTCGCGTACATGCTCTGCCGCTCATCGAGATATTCCGTCGTCGGATAACTTGCGGTCCATTTATCGAGGTCAATGAGCCTCTTGGCCGGATCGGTCTCCAGGGCGGCCGCGTTGGCGAGCTCGAACTCGGCTTGGTCCTTCCAATTCTTCTGCGGCGCGGCAGCGCGATCCTGTGCGAACGCACAGCCCGCGAGTAACGCCAGCGCCGGCAGGAGCCTTCGCATGGCCGAAGTATATCACCGCCGCCGCAGGGCATCCAGCCTCTCCAACTTGGTCGCCAGCCACGCCTCCAGCGCGCTTTGACGCTCCCGAGCTCGTGCCAGAGCCTCGCCGGTTCGCTCCGGCGCCGGTCCACCGGTGACCTTGCGAATGCGCACGAAATGCCCCGGGTCGAGGGCTCTCTCAATCTCATCCTGGCTGAGCGCGAAAGTGGGACGAAGTCCCTTCAGCGCCGCGGCGATGGCGCTCGGATTGTCGTCGTTGCCGCAGGCGGCAACGGCTTCCGCCACGGCGTCGTGGGCCTCGCGGAAACTGATGCCGAGTTGGCGCACCAGCGTATCGGCGAGCTCCGTCACGGTCAGGAAATCCTTGGCCGCGCGCTCCGCCAACCGTTCCCGGCCCACCTCCGCGGTCTTCAAGGCGCCAGAGAGAAGCCGCAGCGTGCTCCTTGCGTCGGCGAACATCGTGAACACCAGAGGTTGCAGGTCGTCTTCGCTGTCGTTGATGTCTCCGAACGGCGTGTTGTGCGCGCAGATCAGCACTGCCTGAGCCTCGCCGAGCGCCCGGCTGGCCAGAATGCGCGTATGCTCCAGCGCCACCGGATTGCGCTTCTGCGGCATGATGCTGGAGGACTGCACGAAGGCGTCGGAGAACCTCAGGAATCCGAACTCGCGTGTGGACCACAGCAGCAGATCCTGAATCAGCTTGCCCAGGCTGATCATGGCCACTGCCACGACCGCCGCCGCCTCGGTGATGTAGTCGATGGCCGCGATCGCGCCGTAGGAGTTCTCCGCCAGCCCCTCGAAGCCCAGCAGCCGGGAGGTTTCGTCGCGGTCGATGGGAAAACCCGACGTGGTGATGGCGGCCGCGCCCAGCGGGCACAGGTTCACACGGCTGAAAGCCGCCTGCATTCGCGCCGCGTCCCGATCCAGAAACTCGCACGCCGCCAGCAGATAGTGTCCCAGCGTGGTCGGCTGCGCCGGTTGCGTGTGCGTATGCGCCGGCATCACGGTTTCAAGATGCTTCTGCGCCAGATCGAGCAGCACTCCGCGCAACTCCACGACGCCTTCCACGGCCGCCAGCAGCTCCCTGCGCGCGGTCATGCGATAGAGCGTAACCGCGATATCGTTGCGGCTGCGCGCCGTGTGCATTTTGCCCGCGACATCGCGCCCGCAGGCTTCCTCCAGCATTCCTTCAATGAAGTAAAACAGGTCTTCGCGGGACCCGTCGAAAGCCGCCTTGGAGATCCGCTCGCGATCCAGGCCGTCCAGAGCCGCGATCAGCGCGCGCTCCTCTGGCTCCGTGATAATGCCCTGTTTCGCCAGCATGCGCGTGTGCGCATAGTGAATCTGGATGAGCCCTTCGAGAAAGTGCTTCTTGGCGTGCTCGAAATTCGGCGCGAGGACGGTTTCGGCGTAAACCGGGGCGGGGAATTGATTGTCCACCGTTACACCAGATCGAAGCTGTCGCCGCGCGCCGGCTGCGCCACTTCCAGCCCGAATTCCTTCTGGATCGCCTGGGCCAGCGCCGCCATTGAAGCCGGCTCGCCGTGCACCAGGAAGACGCGTTTGAGCCCGCGCGCCACCGGCCGCATCCATTCGATCAGCTCGCGCTGGTCGGCGTGGCCGCTCAATTCATTCAAGGACGCGACTTCCGCCCGCAGTCTCATTGGCTCGCCGAAAATGGGCACCTCCGCGTGACTTTCCAGGATCTTGCGGCCCAGCGTGTGCTCCGCCTGGAATCCGGTTATCAGGACCGTATTGCGCGGGTCCTCGATATTGTTGCGCAAGTGATGCAAGATGCGGCCGCCTTCGCACATGCCCGAGGCCGAGATGACCACGAACGGCCCGCGCAGATCGTTCAGCGCCTTCGATTCGCTCGCCTCGCGCACGTATTTGAGGCGGTAGAAACCGAACGGGTCTTCGCCTTCCAGCAGGTATTTGCGAGCTTCTTCGTCCCAGCACTCCGGATGCTTGCGGAACACTTCGGTCGCATTGATTGCCAGAGGACTATCCACAAAGATGGGGATGGACGGGATCTTGTGCGCGTCCATCAGTTGGTGCAATAGCAGCACCAGTTGCTGGGCCCGGCCCACCGCGAAGCTGGGCACGATGATCTTGCCGCCGCGGCCGGCCGTGCGGTTCACCACATCGGCCAGCTTCTCCGCCACATGTTCGATTTTCTTGTGGAACCGGTCGCCGTAAGTGCTTTCCATAATCAGGTAATCCGCCGCCGTCAGCTTTTCCGGGTCGCGGATGATGGGCAGGCCGGGACGGCCCACGTCTCCTGAAAACGCCAGCCGCACGCCGTCGGCCTCGACCACCATCGAGGTCGATCCCAGCATGTGACCCGCCTCATGGGTCTTATAGCGAAATCCCGGTGCGACTTCCTTCTCTTCCCCCAGCCCCACTGCGCGGAACAGCGGATAGGTCTTCTCGGCGTCCTCCGGCAGATACAGCGGCGTGCATTCCGAGTCGTCGCGCCCGATTTTGCGCCGATGCTCCCTGCGCAGATTGCAGAACTTCGCGTCATTCTGCTGAAGAAACGCCGAGTCGGCCAGCATCGCCAGGCACAAGTCGATCGTCGCCGGCGTGGTGTAGATGGGGCCGGCGTAGCCGTTCTTGACAAAGGTGGGCAGGTTCCCGCTGTGATCGATGTGCGCGTGCGAAAGAATCACGCCGTCGATGCTCTCCACCGGAAAAGGGAAGTGGCTGTTGCGGTCGAAGGCCTCTTGCCGCCGCCCCTGATACAACCCGCAATCGAGCAGGAATCGCTTGCCCGCCGCCTCAACATGATGCATCGAACCGGTAACGGTTCTCGCCGCACCCCAAAATGTGATTTTCATTGGACTACACCACTATACGATGCGGAGGCGGCGGGTCAGTTTCCTAACAGGAAGTCAGGCGGCCAGGGATGGTTTGAAGACTTTAATCGGCTTTGTCCTCCAGGAGCGAAAGCGGAACTCCATGCTCCAGCATGATCTTTGCGGCTGCGCATTTCTCTTCGCGCAGCAATCCCAGTAGCAGGTGTTGGGGTTCGATGTGCCCGGCGTTCCGGCGTTCTGCTTCCTCAGCTCCGTTCGCGAGCATCCTCTTGCACTCGACGCTCAGAGGGAGATGCACCGAGATAGAAACGTTCTTTCGAGGCGGAAACTTCTTGTGAATCTGCCGCCCGATCGATTCGATGTTTTCCTTCGTCTTGAGCAGGCGCAGAGCCAACTGATCGTCAGTGCGCAGGATCCCGAGCAGAAGGTGCTCGGGTTCGATAAGACGGCTGCCGGTCTGGCTGGCTTCGTACCGGGCAAAGAAGATTGCCCTCCGCGATTGTTCCATATACCTTTCGAAAGGGTTTTGACGCCAGTGCTCGCGTGGAAAGGAAATGGCCAGGTCGGCGATTACGTCCAGCCAAAACCGGAGCCGCCTGAAAAAGCCCCGTTCCGCCTGGAGCCGGTCGCGGAACAGTTGCGTCGCGGATGATCCATACTCCCGGCGAAAGCGGGCCGGATAGAGCTTCAGCAACCAGGCGTAGATTCTCTCAGACATGGGCCCCTCTCAGAATCCGCTTGGCTCTGGCCACACGGAGCATGCCGGCAAGTTTTTCGGTTTCCGATCGCATGAGTTTGAGGCCGGCGGATGTCAGGTGATAATAACGGCGCCGTTCCGTACCCGGTTCCGCGTCGGGACGCGCCTCGATTTCCTCAATAAGCCCTGCTTCGAGCAACGTCTTGATGGAGCCGTACAACGTCCCGGGTCCTAATCGCACCCGGCCGGCGGTGTTTTGCTCGACCTGCCGCATGATCGCGTAACCATGCAGGTCTTCACCCGCCAGGGTTAGCAAAATATGGAAGGCGGCCGAGGGTAAAGGATCGAGCTTTCGTTTGGGCATGGCGAAGATCGGTATATCGATAAACGATTATGCCGTTGGCGGGCGCCAGATGTCAAGCCCCTCCCCGTAAGCGAAGCGTTATCCTGCACAACTGCAGGCAATACAGTTCGGGAGCGGCGAGTAGAGGGCATAGTCGAGCCACTTCTGTGAGTGCGGCACGAATCCCACGGGATCGAGGAGTGCCGCGACTAAGTCGGTGGACGGAGGATTTGGAGCTTGCCCCTTGACTTCTTTAACGGTTAGTACTAGCATCTTAGTAATGAAGACTGGCGAATCCGTTTCGCTTTTGTCCTCACCTCCAGCATCCCTGCTCGATCGCCAGAACGTTCCTTCGAAGTCGCCTCAGATAAGCCTGCGGCAGCCGATATCTCGATCTCCATGGAAGTCGGCCCCGAGCGATTCCACGCGGCCAATTCCTTGTATCCAGTCCAAGGCAGAGATTCGAGCTAATCATGAGTAAGAAAATGCACTTACGGTTGAACTTCGCGCAAAAGGCGGTCCTCTCCCTGGCGGCGATCGCGGCCGCGAGTACGCCAATTGCAGTCGGGATTCTTCACGCCCAATCTACCGAAACATGGGAATTCGATGTCGCGTCCGTAAGACTACGCGTCAACGAGTCGGGCTATGAACCGCTAAGCTGCTCCAATGGGCGATTCGTCTCCATTGGTTCTCCACTCTTTCTGCTCATTGCGTGGGCGTACGATCTTAATCAAGGCCAGATGATCGAGCTGCAGCAGCGGCTACCGAAGGAAGGCGGTGGGACAGCGACCTTGGCCTATGACATTCAGGCCAAAGCTGAGCGCCCGTTGGCGGAATCCCAATGCAAAGGGGCGATGCAGGCGCTGCTGGCGGACCGCTTCAAGCTCGCTGTCCATTGGGAGTCGAAAGAGGCGCAGGTAAGCGATCTGGTTATCGCTCGGGGAGGTCCCAAAATGCAGAAGTGGTTAGACACGGACACCGGGAGAGGATTCACGATCACGCTGAATGGACGGCAGGCGGGAGGCGTTCCCGGAGCATCCGTTCCAACCGGCATGACGATGCAGGAATTCGCCGAAGCCCTGACTAACCTGGCAGCCATCGGCGTCGGGGGGGGCAGCAGGCAACAGCCGGTCATAGATAAGACGGGACTCGAAGGAAAGTACAAGATCGACCTCAAATTCTCGGACCATCCGCCAGGAGGCGATCAAGTGTTTGAGGATCCCGATCTCGAGACAGCTCTGCAGCAGCAGCTCGGGCTGAGGTTGGAAGCACACAGGGGAATAGTCAAGACTTTGCTGGTGGATCATATCGAGCCGCCAAGTGCTAACTGAGGCCGGGGCACAATAGCGTTGCCCAAAACTGGCCCACCGGCGGCGAAATTCTCCTCGCGGGGATACCCATCACCAACGCCGCTTGGCTCCTGACCGGGAAGTAAGTGTAATTCTGGAACGTTTCCGACAATCCGATTTATGTCCAATAACCTGCGTCGTCGGCGATGCGAACAGGAAGCCCCCCATTCCGCAACCCCGCAGTCGAAGCGTTATCCTGGAAATCGTGCGATACACATCGGCTTCTATTGAACTCGCGCAAAACGGAGTGCGGCGCGAAGCCGTTTCTGATTCCGGTCCTGGCGGTGCGCGCCGCACCCTTTGCGCTTTGCTCCCGCTTACCGCAGCCGTGATGCTTCTCGCCGGCTGCTCCGAGTCGCCGCCCGAAACCAAGTCAGCCAAGCTCGTCGCTTCGCCCTACGGCCCCGGACCGGCTTCGACCAGCAGTAAGAATCCTCTCGCCAAGTTCATCGAGATCGGCGGAATCCGGCTTTCGGAAGGGGGCGGAGGCAAGCTCAAGGTCAAGTTCTCGGCCATCAACCACTCCGACGCGGATCTGGAGGAGATGGAGGTGCACGTGCGCCTGCTCACCACCGCCGCCAAGCCCGGCGACGCTCCCGTGTGCGAGTTCGACGCCAAGATCCCCGCCCTGGGTCCGCAGGAAGATCACGACGTGCTCACCACCGCCACCACCACACTCCACGTCTATGAACTACCGGACTGGCAATTCCTGCGCGCCGATTTCGACATTACCTCGCCCGCTCCATGACTGAGCGCCTGTATTATTCCGACAGCTATCTCAGTGAATTTCGCGCCCGCGTGGCCGGCTCCGATTCCGGCGGTCTCCGCGACTATCTCGACCGCACCGCCTTCTATCCCGCCTCCGGAGGGCAGCCGTTCGATCTTGGAACCCTGGGTGGTTCCCGCGTCATCGAGGTCATCGAGGAGGAAGATCGCATTGCGCACATCCTGGATGTTTCTCTCGACCATGCGCCCCTTGACGCCGAGGAAGTCGAAGGCCGCATAGATTGGGAGCGCCGTTTCGATCACATGCAGCAGCACACCGGCCAGCATCTCCTCTCGGCCGTCTTCGAGGAGTTGTACGCCGCGCCCACGCTCAGCTTCCACATGGGCGTTGAATCCTCCACCATCGACATCGGCGTGCCCTCGCTTGATCCCGGCCGCGCGGCGCGCGTCGAGGATCGATGCTCGGAGATCGTGGCCCAGGCGCGCCCCGTCGCCGTGGCGTACGAGGACGCCGCCGCCGTCTCCGGTTTGCGCAAGGAATCGCAACGCACCGGCACATTGCGCATCGTTTCCATCGCGGATCTGGATCGCAGCGCCTGCGGCGGCACGCATGTAAGCTCCAGCGCGGAAATCGGCCCGGTGCTGATCCGCAAGCTCGAAAAGGTCCGCGGTAACGTGCGCGTCGAATTTGTCTGCGGCGGACGGGCGATCCTTCACGCCCGCCGCGATTATCGCCTGCTTTCGGAAATCGGTCGCGAGCTGTCCGCTCCCTTCGAGCGCGCTCCGGAGCTGATTGCCGCCCTAGCCGCGCGCCTCAAGACGCTCGAAAAATCCAGCCAGCGCCTGGCTACCGAGCTCGCCACGCGCGAAGGCCGCGAGCTGCACGCCTCCACCGCTCCCGATCCCGATGGGTTGCGCAGAGTTACACAAAGAGTCACGCAGCATGGCGCCATTGACGAGGCCATGCGCGCCCGCGCCCAAGCCTTCACCGGGGGCGGCTCGGCCGTCTTTCTGGCGATTTGCGAAGACCCTCCCTCGCTGCTCCTGGCTGCCTCGGCGGATTCCGGCATTCACGCCGGCGACCGGATTAAGGCTGCGCTGGCGGCAGCGGGCGGCCGCGGCGGCGGCAACCAGACTCTCGCTCAGGGCAGTGTGCCTTCCGCTGGGGCGCTGAGCGTGGTGACCGGCGCGCTTGTTTTGCTACGCTGAGAGCATGCCAGATAATTTCCGCCGCTTCCAGGCTGGCCCCGATCCTTTCGGCCGCCTTTGGGAAGTGGAATTCCGGTGGCAGCAAACCGGGATCTCAATCCGCCACGCCGATACGGTGGACGTCAAGTTTCAGTTATGGACCGAAGGCGAACCCAAGCAGGAAAAGGTGCTCGCGCTATCTCATCCGGGGCTGCTGGCCTTGAGCCAGGAAACCGGGCATGCTCTTACCGATCCCTGGTGCCTCAAGCTCGCCGCCACGCACCTCATCGCCATGATTGAGTCCGGCGAAGATCTGGAGAAGACTCTGGTGACGCTCTCGGCCGCGGATCTGCGCCGCGCCGCTGGATCGTTGCAGCCGGCGTAACCTTTAAGGCGTGCGGATCGTGATAAGACTACAAGTAGGCTGGCGCTCCGTAGTGCGTCGCGCCGGGCCGGGGAGGAACGAATGGTGAACTGTCCGCTTTGCGACGCCGCCATGGACGTCGACGAAGAGGAGCTGGACGAGGGCGACGCTCTCGTCTGCGAGGAATGCGGCGCGAATGTGACCGTCAGCAGTGTCTCTCCGCTCGAGCTGGCTGCCGACGCCGATGAAGACTTGGAGGACGACGAGGAGTTCGACGACGACTTCGACGAGGACGACGACGACGACGAAGAAGAAGAGGAAGATGAGGAGGATTAGCGCTGGTCGGTTAGCAGCGGCTCCGCCGGTCCAGTCCCCTCTTGCCCTGGCCATCATGACGGCGCTGATTCTCGCCTGCGCTTGTATGCTCGCCGCCCAGAACAGTAAGAAAGAAGGCGACGCCTCTGTCCGCGCTCTCCAAGGCACTGTTTCCGATGCCGGCGGGAATCCGGTCGAACAAGCGGTGGTCCAGCTCAAGGATAGCCGCACCCTCCAGGTTCTTTCTTTCATCACCAAGGCAGACGGCACTTATCACTTCGCGAACCTCAAGGCCGATATCGAATACGACGTGAAAGCCAGCCATGGCGGTTTGAGCACGGATTGGAAGCGCATCAGCATCTTCGATGCGCGCAAGGTGGTGATCGTGAACCTGAAATTGGAGAAAAAATAACGTGAAAAGGACGCTTCTGGCGCTTGGCGCCGCCGCTCTCGCCGTCACACTGCTCGCCCAGCAGGCCGCGCAACCCAAGCTCACTCCGCTGTCTCAGGACGCCTATCCCAAGCTCATCGCCGCGCACAAGGGCCGCGTTGTGCTGGTCAACTTCTGGGCGACCTACTGCGTTCCCTGCCGCACCGAAATTCCCGAGCTGGTCAAGCTTGCCGATCGGCTCCGCGCCCGCGGGCTCGATTTCGTCAGCATCTCCGCGGATGAGCCGGAGCAGGAGCCGCAGGCCCGCAAGTTCATCGTCGCCGCCAAGGTCCCCGGACCGCTCTACATCAAGAGCGCCGACGACGACGATAAATACGCCGCCGCCATTCACCCCCGCTGGGACGGCTCGCTGCCCGCGTCCTTCATCTACGACCGCTCCGGCAAAAAGGTGGGAGCGTTTATCGGAGAGGTTCCGCTGAAGAATCTGGAAGACGTGATCGCGAAGTTCCTGTAGGTGGGGCAGGTCTTCGACCTGCCGTCCCGCGATGGAGGCTACGCCGCGCTCAACCCGACGCCCAACTCTGCCGCCGCCCGCGCCAAAGTTTTGTCCAACGTCCACAAGAGGCAGTCCGAAAGCAGCGCGGAGGCGAGGAGGTGCGCGTCGATCCAGCCGAGTCCCCGCCCCCACAATCTGTGCCGATCCATGAATTGTAAGACTTCGGCCTGCGCAGCCATCTTCGCAGCCGGCAAGGAATCCAAATAGGAGAGGACCACGGAGCGGTCTTTGAGGTTGCCGCACGCCAACTCACCCGAAACGAAAGGGTGCATCAGGACAAGTCCTTCAGCCAGCCGGTCTCGAATCCCCACCCGTCCGTGGCGAAAGTGCTCGATCCAGACGGAGGTGTCGGCCAACACCATTACGCCGGACGCCGCCGCCGAACGCTGGCCAGTTTGGGTTGTGTACCGCCAAGAGCCGCGAGCCGCTTACCCGATTCACGCGCGATCAACGCCGCCAAACCTTCCCGCACCAGCGCCGTCTTCTCTTGAATGCCGCTCAGTTCCCTGGCCCGCTGAACCAGCTTGTCGTCGATGATCAACGTGGTTCGCATATGTATCAGTATGCATGGCCAATGCACATGCGTCAACCGGTCGAGCGCATCACCGGCTAAGATAACTTACGCGGCGGTTATTTCCTCTTCGGTCAGGCTGCCAAGAATGTCGAAGACGTGATCGCGAAGTTCCTCTAATCTTCAAGCAGCGCCTTGCCATACGCCTCCGCGCCCGGGTCGTTTTCGGGAGGCGCCCACGCGGCGAATTCTTTGTCGCTGGCGGGTTCCCAGGGCCCCGGCTTCACTTCGAAGCAAACCACTCGTTCGGTTCTCGGCAGTATGGTGTGCCACACACCGGGCGCGATATCGATACCCCAGAGGCGGCCTTCCGGCGACTCCGAGCCGAGCCGGTGACGAGCCATGACGGAGCCGTGCTCGTCAAACACGATCACATCGGCGGCGCCCTCGAGAACCAGAAACGATTCCGATTTCGGCGGATCGGCATGGCGATGCGGCCGGATGTAGGTCCCGCATAAGAGAACGTTGAGGAATCGATGCGGATTGTCGGCGGGGCCGGAATGGAAATTGTGATTCATGCGGCGGCGCGGCGATGCCGACGCCAGGCCGGCAACCGTGTCGAAGAGCGACTCCGTGATCAGCTTTACTTCATTCATGCCGCCGTCGTTTCCTTCTCCGTCAGGTAGTCTGCATACGGACCCTTGAAGTCCTCAATGGCGTGATCCTCGAAATTCCAGATGCGGGTGGCCACTTCGTCCACCACATCGTGATCGTGCGTGACCAGCAGGACGGTTCCGTCGTACTTCTGGAGCGCGATGTTCAGGGCGTTGATCGATTCCAGATCCAAATGGTTGGTCGGTTCATCCAGCAGCAGGAAATTGGGTTTCTGGAGCATCAAGCGGCAGAAAATCAGACGCGCGGCTTCTCCGCCCGAAAGATTTTCGGTACGCTTCGTCGCGTCCTCTCCGCTGAACAGCATCTGGCCGAGCAGGCCGCGCAGTTCCTGCTGCGACGCCATCGAGTCGAACTCGTGCAGCCATTCGAGCAGCGTGGCGCCCGGCTGGATGGACTCCTTGTGATCCTGCGAGAAATATCCCACGGTCACCTCATGACCCCACGTGACCACCCCGCTATCGACCGGGAAGTCGCGGTCCGGCGCATCCACGTAACCCGTCGCATTGCGCAGCAGCGAGCGTAACATCGTGGTCTTCCCAGCCCCATTGCGGCCCAGCAGGGCGATTTTTTCACCTCTGGCGATCGATGCGGTGAAGTTCCGAATCACAGGCTGATCGCCGTAAGCCTTCGAAAGCCCCTTTACTTCCAGAGGATGCCGCCCTGATGGACGCAGGTTTTGAAAACGAATAAAGGGCCGCTGGATGTTCGATTTCGCGAGCTCCGAGGTCTGTATCCGCTCCACCTCTTTCTTGCGTGACATGACTTGCGAGGATCTGGTGCCGCCCGAAAACCTCGCGATGAACTCATTCAATTGCGCGATCTTCTTTTCACGCTGGGCGTTGCCGGCTTCCACGCGGGTGCGGATCTGCGTCTTGGCCAGCACCATGTCGTCATAAGCGCCAGTGTACGTGATGATGCTTTGGTAATCGATGTCCGCGGTGTGGGTGCAAATTTCGTTGAGGAAATGGCGGTCGTGGGAAATAACGATCAGGCAGCCGTTATAGGCCAGCAGGTATCTTTGCAGCCAGTGCACCGATTCGAGATCCAGGTTGTTGGTGGGCTCGTCGAGCAGCAGCACGCTGGCCTTGCTGAAGAGCGCTTGCGCCAACAGTACGCGCATCTTTTGCCCGCCTTGCAGTTCCGACATCTTGCGGTCATGCAGCGCTTCAGGAATGTCCAGACCCTGAAGCAAAATGGCGGCGTCCGTGTCCGCTTCATAGCCGCCTTCATCGCCGACGATGCCCTCCAGCTCGCCCACGCGCATGCCGTCTTCGTCGGTCCAGTTGGCGGAATTGTCGTAGAACTTCTCGCGCTCCTGCAATGCATCCCAGAGGGGCGCGTTGCCCATGATCACCGTATCCAGAACGCGGAAGGCGTCGAACGCGAACTGATCCTGGCGCAGCACCCCGACCTTCTTGGGCCGGGTTACGGAACCCTTGGTGGGTTCAATTTCGCCGGTCAGAATCTTCATGAACGTCGATTTGCCCGATCCATTGGGGCCGGTGATTGCATAACGCCGTCCCTGCTGGAAGGTGGTGGTGACGTCTTCGAAAAGAACGCGGGCGCCGAAGCGCATGGAAATGTCGTTGGCGGAGATCAAAATAGATGGAAATTCCTGGGATTTGCGGATTGGGTAATCCGCCTGATCCTATTGTACCTTTATTGCGTGGGGCGAAGCGCGCCTGTCGCCGGGTCCCAAGCCAGCGAGCATGCATGAAGAGGCAGATCGGGTTGCCCCCGCCTGACTTCTTGGGCACGCTCCATCCGGACGCATTCCGGCAATCCGTTGGCGAAGAAGTACACGCCGTTGAGGCTCCGCGGCAGCCCTTGGACCGAGGCAGGGTTGGAGCAGGCGGCCACGGCCTCGCACACGATCCTGGATTTTGCCGCGGCGGTTTCCCATCCGGTGAGATTGTGCAGCAGCGCTACGAGGTTGAAAGCCAGGATTACGAAGCCGGCGCCCCATCGCTGGGCAGGCCGGAGACCTGCCCCACTGACCACCGAAGCCACCAGCAGGCTAAACCCCGCCGCAGGCAGATACACCAGCCTGGCCTTCTCCAAATCCGCTCCGATGAGCAATTGCTGCACCGGAGGCAATGCCGCCGCCAGCACGAATCCCAGCGGGATCAGCAGACGCTCCCGGCTGCCGCGGATCGCCCATCGCATTGCCCATAGCAGGGCCGCCCAGGTCGCGGCATACACCACCGTTGCGATTTCCAACCATGCTCCGCCACCCGTCGCCCAGTTCACCGGAAAAAACAGAACCGCCCACAGCCGCAACGCCAGCGCTTTCCCGATCGCCGCCAGACTCAGCGAGAGCATTTGCGGTCTGCCTCCCGGCCCCAGATACCCTCCGATGCCCCCCTGAAGCACCCAGCGATACGCGAATAGAACCGCCGCCAGCAGGAAGAACGGCGCCAGGGTGCGAATCCGCCGGCTCCAGGAGCTCGGACGCACCCCCGCGTAAACCAGCATCGCCAAAGGAACAGCGTAGGCCGATTCCTTTGAAAGGATCCCGGCTGCCATCGACGCCATCGCCAGGATGCCCCAGCCTGGCGACGATTCCTCCCACAGCTTGATAAACGCCACCAGCGCCAGCAGCCCGAAGAATGCGGCCAGAAGGTCGAACCGGCCCGCGATCCACACCACCGCTTCCGGATTTGCCCCGTGCCAGGCGAACAAAGCCGAGGCCAACCAGGAGCAGCTTCGGGAAAGCCCGATCGCTCCCGCCAGAACGTACACCAGAAGCGAGTTTCCCAAATGCAGCAATAAAGCCGCCCAGTGCCATCGATTCGGGTCCAACCCGGCCCACGGCCAGGTCCAAGCCAGCGAGAGGTAGCCCAGCGGCCGGAAGAAACCGTCACCGCCGCCCTGCGTGAACATGGCTCGATAGTTGCCTGAGAAGCCTTGAGCCCCGCTCACCAGGACGTAATCGTCGGAGAGGAAGGAGATCTGCGCGGCGCTCCAGAACGCAGCGCAAATCATGAGGGCGACCAGGACCATCGGGAGCGCGTCGCGGGCGTCCAGCGTGAGCCGCGGGCGACTCGGCTCACGGCCCGCTTCAGATCGCCACAACAGCAAAATCACCACCGCCAAACCGAAGACGCTCTCCAAATTGATCGCCAGATGTCCGGACATAGACCCTAGATCCTCGGTGGCTTAAAACCACCACCTCGGTGCTTTTCAAACAGACGCAGGTTTGTGAAGGGCTGGATTATCAATGGATTGGGAATGGCGAGCGACATGCACTGTCACACGGCGTGAGGCGCGAAATTCAGATATGAAATCGACATTAAGAATCACATTCAGTTTGCTCGCAGCCGCGAGCCTTGTCTTAGCGCAGGATACCGCACCATCCCCAGGCGGCCAAGCCCAATCCGCCCAAGCCCAAAGCGGATGGAAGCGGGTCGGGGATTCGGGTTCGAGTTTGGGTTCGGCTCAGGCGGTGAACGATCCGCAGCCGGCTCCACCCCTTCAAGCCGCCCCTCCAGCGCAGTTGACTCTAAAATCGGGCACATTCATCACGGTTCGAATCAATCAGGCCTTGTCTTCGGACAAGAACCAGCCCGGCGATGCTTTCACCGCCACGCTGGTTCGTCCGATTGTGGTGGACGGCTTCGTGGTTGCCCAGCCCGGCCAGACGCTGGCCGGCCGGGTAGCCGAGGCCAAGAAAGCCGGACGGGCGGCAGGTGTATCGCACTTGGGCGTCCAGTTGACCGACTTAACTCTTGTTGACGGGCAGCAATTGCCCCTGCAATCCGAATTGGTGACTCGCACTGGCCCTACTTCGGTGGGCCGGGATGCAGCCGCCATCGGAACGACCACGGCGGTCGGGGCGGCGGTTGGCGCCGCAGCGGCCGGTGGAACGGGAGCGGCAATAGGCGCGGGCGCGGGCGCGGTGGCTTCCACCATTGGCGTCTTGCTCACTCGCGGCCGTCCGACGCTGATCACCCCGGAATCGGTACTGACGTTCCGCATCGACTCTGCGGTGACGATCGCGACCGACCGTTCGCCGCAAGCGTTTCGTCCGGTTGGGCCTAACGACTATAGCCAGCCGCAAATTCAAGCCGGCCGGCCCGGCTATGCACCTCCTCCAGGAGGAGCTTACTACGCCGGATCTCCGTATGCTTATGGATATCCTTACGCTTATGGCTACCCGTACAATGGCTATCCCTACGCGTATGGCTTTGGCTACCCGTACTTCGGCATCGGGTTCTACGGTGGCGGATTCTACGGTCGCGGGTTCGGCGGAGGGTTCCGAGGCGGACGCCGCTAAGAGATTTGGCTCAATAAAAATGCCGCGTCGAGACCTTTAGCAGGTTCTCGGCGCGGCATTTGATTTCTTAGGACGGGAAGCTAATTCGGGCCAAACTACTACTTGGTGGAGTCTTTGCCGCTATTCTTGCCCTTGCCCTTCCCCTTGCCGGTGCCCTTGCCGGTCTGCTTGGTTGTGTCTTTGCCGCCCTGGGCGAGAGCGAAGGTGAAAGCGCCGATGGCCAGTGATAGTCCGAGCACTAAGCCGATGATCTTCTTCATTGAGTAATCTCCCTTGTGAATCTGTCGACGGCTTCAGCCGCCTTCAGTCGATCATCGCAAGTGTAGATGAACGCAGGCTTAATCGGTAATTAAAACGGGTTCATTCAGAATGGGCGTCCCGCTCTTCATATTTCTAATAAGCTACTTGTAGTCAACAACTTAGGAGATTGATGCCGGGGCTTCCCAAATCCCTGGTGCAAGAATAGCGTGTGGGTGATAATGGAACGGAGCGCGGACGTGATGGAATCGGCAGACATAGCGGCCTTAAAAGTCCGATCGGGTCAGCCGTTGTTTCGTGCTACCTTTGAAACCATGCGGGCGTGGCGGAATCGGCAGACGCATCGGACTTAAGCGAAAACTTGAGTGCTCGCCGGGAAACCGGCGATGCAGAACTGCTCAAAGTCGGGGAACCCTGTAAAATGGCGATCCCGAGCCAAGCCCGGCCCGAAACGGCCGGGAAGGTGTAGAGACTAGACGGGCAGCACCTGAGACCCGGAGCCACAATCCGGGCACGGTGAAGGGATAGTCCAGACCTCAAACCCTGCGGCAAGACAGCAGGGGCGGCGAAAGCCGTAGTAGGGTATGAAAATCCGTTGGACCGCAAGGTCCGTGAGGGTTCAAGTCCCTCCGCCCGCACCAACTTCCATTGGCCCTCGCTTCGAAGCCGAAAAGCTTGCGGGTCACCATGATCCCGCTTCGGCGTATGGGATGGCACCATCCCGCGTAGGGCATATACGTTCTTCCTTGTGGCCTGGAAAAAGCGGGGCACCTGCTCCCGCGACGGACGCCACCGCAACAAGCGCTATCGAACGTTTTCTATGGTAGTCATGTTCTAGTAAATCAGGAGGCACTCTGTTAGGCTTTGTCGGCCCTTTTACGACTGGCGAAATAGGGAGACCCCGAGTATGAAGCACAAAGGAATGCAATCTTGAAGCCCGTCCCGACGAGAACATTGAATCCGCTCCCGTTCAGCGACTTGGAGCCGCATCGCTTCGAAGACCTTATCCGCAACTGGCGTACGAACTCCGCCGCTGGAAATCTCTGGAGGCCACGGGGCGCGCGGGCTCTGATAGCGGCATTGATATATGTACCACCTAATGTTCTTTTCAGTAACGACCCGAAGTTTTCTAAACCAGGATAGTTTCTCCATCTTCATTTGCTGGAACGGACGAAAATCGTAGAACAGTGGGAACGTCCTTTTTCTTCTCCGTTGCACAAACTCCCACGAAGAGATACAATCGGACTCCGATGACATCCCCACAGCCGATGTGCGCCACGAGAGCAATGAAGGTTCTGAAGTATCTTCAGCGAACGGTTCCGGAGACTATCCCGCGTTCGAGCATAGAGGCGCTTGAAGAATTACCGTCGAGCGTGCTGACGAGTCTGCCCGCCGGCCCGGATTGGGATATGGTGACGAAGGATGCTCAGCTGAAGCAGTGGCTGGCCGCGAATCCGATTCCTGCGCTGCGGACAAAAACTTCGGGGCCTTTGTTCAAGGGCACGCTGGTCTTCGTGCAACTTATTTTTCAGGAGCCGAACCAGCCGCCCGCCTCGGTGAGCCTGGCGGATGTGCAGACGGCGGTGAGCTATGCGGCGCTCGCGGCGCAGCCCATTCAGAGATATGCGTGGCAATACGGACAGAACAGCGTTGACGTCTGGCCCAATGTGATCCCTTTGAACGCGAGTGTCAGCGGGACTGCGTTCAATACAGCTCAGTTCGAGGGCTGGGTGGAGCAAGCCGCCAATATCGTTCGCAATGAGAAAGTTGAGAATCCGTGCATTGTCATTCTGCACAACCGGGACTTGCCCAACACTCCGCAGTTCACTGGTAACCGGAATTCATTTCATTCGATAACCGGCAATGGGACGCCGTATTGCTATTGCCTCTGCTTTGGGGAGAATCTGAACGTTGCCGACAACAACCATACGATCAACGGCGTAGCGACCGAGAAGGTGTATGCGCATCTGCTAAGCCACGAGGTTGCCGAGATGGTGGTCGATCCGTTAGGGAACGACTCGAACCCGGAAGTTTGCGATGGCTGTGCAGGTAACTGCAACCAAAACCTATTTTCGTTATTCGATGGGAATGGAGTGTTTCTGGGCGGAACGACGGACACGGCGTCGGCCACTGGCTTCGCGTTCTTCATCAATCCAATTGTCAGCGCGAACGCGGCATTGGATTCGAACTACTGCGTTGTTCCGTTGAGCGACACACCCGCCGCTTGTATCTACCCGCCTCCGTTCATCAGCGGCGAACTGTTGGCCTATGGAGATGCAGAGACAGCTGGTAACGTCTCGAATCCGATGGTGGTCGGCTTCGGTGGATGGCTGCCGTTCCTGTTTCTGTTCGGGGGAAGGAACGAGCCTGGGAAAGACGGCATTTACGCGGTGAACACGCAGGGCCAATTGCTGTTCTATGAGGACAGCGGAACGCAGGGGAACGTTTCGGACCCGATGGTGGTTGGCTTCGGAGGTTGGCAGTCATTCAAATTTCTTTTCGGCGGCAGGAACGCCGCAGGACAAGATCGCATTTATGCGGTGAACACGCAGGGCCAGTTGCTGTCTTATGGAGACGCGGGGACGCCGGGCAATGTCTCCGATCCGGAGGTGGTCGGCTTCGGAGGCTGGCTGGATTTCAAATTTTTGTTTGGTGGCAGGAATGCGGCGGGAGAAGACCGCATTTACGCGGTGAACACGCAGGGCCAGTTGCTGTCTTATGGGGACGCGGGGACGCCGGGCAATGTCTCCGATCCGATGGTGGTTGGCTTCGGCGGGTGGTCGGGCTTCACCTTTCTCTTTAGCGGCAGGGATGCGGCCGGGCAAGACCGCATCTACGCGGTGAACGCGCAGGGTCAATTGCTGTCTTATGGGGACGCGGGGACGCCGGGGAATGTGTCCGATCCAATCGAGGTCGGCTTCGGGGGTTGGCTGCAATTCAAATTTTTGTTCGGCGGCAGGAACCTGAACGGACAAGACCGCATTTACGCGGTGGCTACCTGAAATCGAGGTCATGGGCGGCAGACGGAGAAGCTTATCATTGAGAAGCGCTGGATTGCGACAACGAAACGCGGATTACGCACATTCCTACCACCGGCACCACGCGAAACATCGCATTAAGCGCAGCAAGGCCGCACGGGACGCCTTCATGCGTTCTCATCCGTGTCCGGCCAACGGCCACACGCGCGGAGCGTGCCCTGGCTACGTGGTAGATCACATCATCGCTCTCAAGCGCGGTGGTCCCGGTGCCCCTTCAAACATGCGATGGCAGACGGTGGAGGCCCCAAAGGCCAAGGACAAATGGGAATAGAAGTTTTTCGTTGATCCTCCAAATGAAAAAGACCGCCCCCGGCTATCAGGGCCGAGGGCGGTCAAACGGTTCCGAAATCATTAGTGCATCGCGATGTCATAGATTGAGCGGTCTGGATCGTCGGGAAGCCCCACCTGGTCGACGAAGCGACCGTTGCGGAGGCGAAACCAGACGCCATCTCCCTCGCCCTGCTTGTGGAAGTAGACTTCCTTCACGTCATGATGATGGAAGCCGAAATATTGCTCAGGGCTCGCTGCCGTTGTGAGGCAAAGGACTTAAAAGCCGCTGGCTCGCAAGGGCCGTGTGGGTTCAAGTCCCACCGTCCGCACCACTGATCGCGGGAGAGATCCCACTCAGTTGGTTGTGCGCGGGCGCTGGTAAGGATGTTCGATGCCCTTCTGGGCTTCTTCCTGCGCGTTATAGCTGTTGTCCTTGCTGCGCAGGGCCTGCTGGTATTCGCTGAGCGCGCGCGGGCGCTGGTCGCTGATGTCCCAAATCCAACCCAGATGGATGTGCGACCACACCTCGGTCCACTTGGGCGTCAGGTCGCCGCTGATCGCGTCCTTAAACGCGTTGGCGGCACTCTGCCAGTTGCCTTGCAGGAAGAACAGCTCGCCGATGCGGTAATGCGCCAGGGAGCTGTTGCGGACCACGTCCAGCGCCTTCTGATATTCCTTGAGCGCCTCGGCGTACTCGTTGACTTCGGCGTGCTGCTCGCCTTTGCGGATGGCTACTTCGACCCGCGTGGTGTTGTCGAATTTCAATATCTTCCCTTTGGGGTCGAGCGTAATTCCGTCAGGCCCGTTGCGCGGCTCGCCGAAGGTGTCCACCGAGAAATCCGACGAAGTGCCCACCACTTCGACCTGCTTCTCCTCGGGATTGCCGTTGGTCTCGATGTGCAGCGTCACGGGCATGCGAAACAGATCCAGATCCTGCGTGATTGTGCCCATCACGCGGAATCCGGGTTGGGGTTCGCCCGACGTCCCCACGTGCGCATCCCTGACGCGCAGCACGGTGTATTTTATCTTGAGTTCCGGCGCCCCGCTGGATTCGATCCATTGCTGGAAGAAGTAATTCAGGCTCTGGCCGTAAATTTCCTGCGCGACTGCGTGAAAATCGTCGGTGTTGATGGATTTCCAGGCGAAGCGCTCGGGCACGGTCTTGAGCAGCTTCATGAAGTTGTCGTCTCCCATGACGTCGCGCAGCATTTGCAGAACGGCCGCGCCCTTGCCCGCGGTCGCGGCCCAATACTCGGGCGAATAGTCCTCCAGCCGCCCGGATTGGATCAGCGGGGGGTTCTCGACGGTCAGGGCCGTGATGAAAGTATCGTGACGTTCCGTCTCCAGCGCTGCGGAGCCATTGACATGCTCGATGTAGAGCAACTCGGAGTAGCGCGCCATGCCGTTCTCGATCCACAGATGATTGCGGGTAGTGGGCGAGATTTCCTCTTCCCACCACTGCCGGGCGACCTGATTGGCCACCAGCTTCAGGTTGACGTCCTTGCCGATGCCTTTAGGCGAAAGAAACACCAAGCCGGGAGCCGAGTATCCATTGGGCGCGCCCGCCTCGGTCTCCACCACGGTCAGATTCGCCTTGGGCGGAATCCCGTACAGGTCGGTGAAGAAGGTCATCGCCCGCGCGAATTCCTCCCCGTAGGCGCCGGCCATGGCCGCCGAGTCGCGAAAGGAAAACGTGGTCGAGACTCCGGCCGAGGTGATCGTGTTCGCGGAATCGCGGCGCACGACGGCGATACTGCCTGGAAACGAAGGCTGGGAAAATTTCCAGCGGGTGGTGGTCATGCCGTCCGGTGCGGGCTCGTTCGAGTCGATGCCGCTGGCCAGCACCTGGTAGCCGGTTGGCACGGTTATTTTCAGATCGGAGCTGAAGCGGTCCACCGTATATTCGTTGACCGGAAACCAGCGCGCCGGATACAGGAGATACGCAAAGTCGGGGTGAATCGCGGCGAACTTGATGCCGAATACGGGCGATTCTTCCTCGCCAGTGAGTTTGCCGTCATAGGTGAAGGTCAGCGCGCCGGACTGCCCCTTGGGGATCGGCTGCGGCAGAGTCAGCCGCACGCTCATGTCCTCCTGGAGCCGCGAGGCCGGAATCTGGCGCCCTTGTTCGTCGGTGACCTTGTCGAGGCTGAGTGCGTTGTTCAGCTCGAACGAGACGGTGCTGGCGTCGTCGATCGCAAGAAAGCGGACTGTAATGCTCGCCGCCAGGGTCTGGGCCTTGGGATCGATGCGTACATCCCCCGTGTAATCCTGAACGTCGATCCGCTGGCGGTTCTGCGTTTGTCCGAACGCGGCTAGGGAAACCGACGCCAGGGCAACCGCCAGCTTATACCCGGGCTTCACTAAAGCTCTTCTCACTGCAAATCCTTTCGATCCAATCCGCCGCGACCTCCAGGGGATCGCGTTCGCTCCTAAGATTCGCGGCGACCTCGGCCAAACCCTCGCGCATGGCATCGCGCTCCGTCTCGTGATCCAGAAGCCGGATGGCCTCGGCGGCAATCCGCTCCGGGGTCATTTCCGACTGGATCAATTCCGGCACGATGCGCCGCCCGGCCACCAGGTTCGGCATGGCAAACGGCCCACGGACCAGCCATCTCCCTCCTATCCAACTTAACGCGTTTACGCGGTAAAAGGTCACCATAGGAACGCCCAGGAGCGCGGCCTCAACCGTTACGGTACCGCTTTTGGCTAAAGCCAGCTCCGCCTGAGCGAGCACGTCCCAGGTGAAACCTTCAATTACTTTGATGGACGCGGCTCGAATGCGTTCCGAGAAACTTGCGGTTTCCCAGCCGAAACCGGGCGGCAAAGCCAGGATCGGCGTGATTGGGCTCTCTGTGATCAAAGCCCGGGCGCGAATCTGCCTGACCGCCTCGATCAGGATGGCAATGTGCCGGTCCACCTCGCCGTGGCGGCTTCCGGGGAGGAGCGCGAGCACTCGGGCGCCGGGCTCAATGCCGAGTTTCGCGCAAAACTTCGCTCGGTCCATCGACGGCTGTATCAGCCGTCCCAGCGGATGGCCGATGTAGGTGGTTGGGACGCCCCGGCTTTCGAAGAACTCCTGCTCGAAGGGAAAGATGCACAAAAGCCGTCGAAGCGTCGCGCGCATGGTTCGGACGCGCCCCTGCCTCCAGGCCCAGGCTTGCGGGGCAATGAGATACACCACCGGAACTCCCTGGCGGCGCAGACGCCGGGCCAGCGGCAGATGAAAATCGGGAGCGTCGGTCAGGATTGCGACCTCCGGACGCTCTGTTAGAGCCGCTTGGGTGAGTTTCTGGAACTGACCCCAGATCCGGGGAATATGCCGCAGCACCTCCACCAGTCCGACCACCGCGATCGAGCGCATGTCGATAATCGGGCGAACCCCGGCGGCTTGCATGCGGGGGCCCGCGCAGCCGAAGAACTCGGCCTCCGGGTGGCGTGCGCGCAGAATTTCCACCACACGCGAAGCGTAAAGGTCGCCCGAGGCTTCCCCGGCCGAGATCAGGATTCGCATTTCTTCCACGCCGCTGAGCGTCGCCAGGAGTGGCGACGCGGCACGCACAAGTGCGTGCGCCACATCATAGCGTCGGCGAATCGTTGCCCAACATTGCGTGCCGCACGATCTTGATGGGCGGGAATCCCTGCTTCATAAAGTTGTCGTGGAACTCCTGAAGCGAAAACTGCGCGCCCTTCATCTTCCGATAATCCTCGCGCAGCTTGAGGATCTGTAACTTACCCAGCGTGTAATAAAGATAAGTCGGGTCGGAGGTGCCGCGCTTGGTCTCCTTCAGGGCCCCCTCGTGGGGTTGGTAGCCTTCCTTTTCGAAGAACTCGACGGACTGGTCGAAGGTGCGCTTGCCCGTGTGCATCTCGATTCCGGCGATGTAGCGCGCGTTCCTGAGCAGTGCGTCCTGCAATTGGCCCAGGCGCATGCGCGGGTCGCCCCCGGCGTAGCCTTCATCGAGCATCATCTGCTCGCTGTAATGCGCCCAGCCTTCGGCGTTGGAATTGGCTCCCAGAAGCTTGCGCACCTTCGAATCCAGGCGCTGCACCCACAGGAACTGCACGTAATGGCCGGGATAAGCTTCGTGCACCGCCGTGCTCAGGATGGTGCCGCGGTTGAAGCTGTGCATGTAATCCTCGACGCGAGCGGGCGCCCAGTCCTTTTCCGGAAGCGTCACGTTGAAAAACGCCTCCTTGGCGACCGATTCATACGGGCCCGGCGTGTCCATCGACGCAAACGTGAGCGCGCGCATGAACGGCGGCGTCTCTTCGAGAATCGGCAGCACCGGCGACGGAATGGTGACGATCTTCTTCTCGACGATGAAATCGCGCAGCTTGACCACGGTGTCGCGGAACGAGCCCAGCAGATCCGCGGGCTTGGGATGGTCCTTTTCCAGATCGTCGAGGATCTGTTGCGGCGTCTTGCGGGGGTCGATTTTCGCGGCGGTCTCGCGGAGCTTTTGCTGGTTCTCGCGCAGATTGGCGTAGCCGATCTCGAGCAGGCGGTCCAGAGGAATGTCCACCATCTCCTCATACAGCAGTTTCTTCGAGAAGTTCTCCGCGCCCAGCTTGAAATCGCCATTGGAGCGCTCCAGCAGATCGTTCTTCAAGAACCCTTCATAGCGCTTGAGGGCCGCGATCACGGCGCCATTGGAAGCTTCGAAATCGGCGAGGAGCTTGGGGTCCTTGACGTCCTTGAACGCCAGCGGAACATCGTTTTGAAAGAGCTCGATATTCCCCTCCATTTGTTCGATGGCGATCTCGGTGTAGATGCGCGGCGGATTCTTCAGATTCACGCGAGCGTCCTGGAGCACCTGGGGCATGCGGCGCTCGCGCTCGATCAGCGATTTCAGGCGCGCTTCCGGCGGAGCGAACTTGCGGCTCATGATGGTGTAGGCGCTGTCGGTGATATTGCTCGAATAGTTGTCGGGGTTTTTCTCCCATTGGCGCACCGATTCGAGCTCCAGCAGATTGGCGCGAATGTAGCTCAGGACCAGATCGCGATCGTCGCCGGGCGGAAGCTTGGCGAACTGCGCCTCCCACTGCTTCAACGCGGCCGTGCGGTGCGCCACGCCGGCCTTGGAATAATCCTCCAATTGGCCGTCGTACTTGTGAACTCCGTCGGAGGTGGCCGTGGTGGGGTTCTCGGGGAAGAAGTATTCGTCGAAGAATCGGTCGTATACGGACTGCGACTGAGTCTGCGAGTAAGCCACCGCGGAAATCAGCATGAGGGCAAAGAGAACACGCACAGTTCCACTTTACAATGAGAGGGTGACGACCGTACACGTGAAGTCCGCCGACGCCTTTTTCCGCGAGCTGGAATGGCGCGGGTTTCTCGAGGGCACAACGGGCGAAGATGTCGAGACGTTCCTCGCCGAATCGCGCCGTACGATGTATGTGGGGTTCGATCCCACCGCGCCGAGCCTGCACCTGGGCAGCCTGATTCCGGTGATGGCGCTGGCTCACGCGCAGCGGCACGGGCATCGGCCGCTGGCTCTGGTGGGGGGCGGGACCGGGCTGATCGGCGACCCCAGCGGCAAGTCGTCGGAACGGACGTTGTTGACTCGTGAGAAGACCGAGGAGAACGCCGAGGGCATCCGCAAGCAACTGGAAAAGTTCTTCGACCTGTCGAGCCCTGAACGAGGGCTGCTGCTCAACAACGCAGAGTGGCTGGCGCGACTGAATTACGTCGAGTTCCTGCGCGACATCGGCAAGCACTTTTCGGTGAACGAAATGATCAAGCGCGACTCCGTGCGCATTCGATTGGAGGAGCGCGATCAGGGGATTTCATACACCGAGTTTAGCTACATGTTGCTCCAGGCTTACGATTTCCTGCACCTGTGTGAACATCACGATTGCACCATTCAGATGGGCGGTAGCGATCAGTGGGGCAATATTCTTTCCGGCAAGGACTTGATCAGGCGGATGCTCGGACGCCGCAGCGAGGGCCTCACGTTCCCGTTGCTGATGACATCGAGCGGTAAGAAGTTCGGCAAGACCGAAGAAGGCGCCGTGTGGCTGGATGCCGAACGCACCAGTCCGTATCGGATGTACCAATATTGGCTGCAAACCGCGGATCAGGACGTGGTGCGGTACTTGAAGCTGTTCACGTTCCTCGATCGAGGGCGAATCACGGAGCTCGATGCGGAAGTCCGGGAGCGTCCAGACGCGCGGGCTGCGCAGAGGGCGCTGGCTGCCGAATGCACGGGCATCCTGCACGGCGCCGCGGCCGTCCGCGCGGTTGAATCGGCCAGCAGCATTCTGTTCGGGGCTTGGGAGGGCGCGATCTCCGAGGAAACCGTGCGCACGCTGGCGGCGGAAGTTCCGACCGCGGAGATCGCCCGCGAGGAGCTGGCGAAGGGGATCGGGTTAGTGGATCTTCTCGTCAAGGTCAAGGTGGCCGAAAGCAAGGGCGCGGCGCGAAAGCTGATCGAGGGCGGCGGAGCGTACCTGAACAATGAGCGGCAGACCCTGGCACAGCGGACGGTAACCCTGGAGGACGTGAAAATGCCAGGAGCAATCCTGCTGCGATCCGGCAAGAAAAGCTACCAACTGGCGCTGGTGCGGTAGGGCCGAGGTCTGAGGTGGAAGTGCGTCGAATCGCAGCGCTGCTAGCGTCAATATTGGACACGCTCGAAGATTTTCATGGCGTTCAGCAACCATGCTGGCCCACCGATCCGTATCTTTTCCTGGTGTGGTGGCACTGCGGATATCCAGCGAGCGATGGCGCTTGCGCGAAGGGCTGGGAATCGTTGCGGAGCCGGATCGGCGTGGAGCCGGAGCAGCTTCTTGCGGCGAATCCTTCCAAGCTCGCGCTGGCTTTGAAACCCGGCGGAATGGTGCCGGAGCTGCGAGCCATGCGGTTGAAGGACATCGCGGAGCGGGTGCAGAAGGAGTTCGGTGGCGATCTGCGAGCCGCGCTCGGCGGGATGTCCGTTCCCAAGGCTCGTGCGGCGCTGAAGAAATTTCCGAATATTGCCGATCCCGGCGTGGATCGGATTCTGTTGTTTGCCGGGATTTCCCCGGTGGCAGCGATCCCATCCAACTGTCCGCATGTTCTGGTGCGCATCGAAGCCGGAAAGGAGGGGGACAATTACGGGAGAACCTACAGCGACGCGCAGCGGACGATCGAGGCAGAAGTGCCGCCGAAGTTCGACGCCCGAATGCGCGCCTATTTATTGCTGAAATGTCACGGCCAGCAAACGTGTAAGAGGACCAATCCGAAGTGCAGCGCGTGTCCGGTTGCGGCCTCCTGCGCGTTCATGAAGCGGGAAAACGTCGGACAATGAATTATGGGCGTGAAGGAACAGCACGCGGCGTCTTCAGCCGTCAGCCCCGATGCGGGCTATGACGCCGATTTTTTTCAATGGACCCAATCGACCGCGGAGATGATTCGGCAGGGCCGGCTCGCCGAAGTCGACCTGGAGCACTGTCGCGGAAGAAATTGAAGCCCTGGGAAGACGCGACCGGCGCGAGGTGCGAGCACGCCTGATCGTTCTGGTGATGTACCTCTTGAAGTGGGGATTCCAGCCTGAGTTTCGGAAATCTTCCTGGCGTTCGACGATCGATGAGCAGCGAACTCAGATCCAATTCACCATTCGAGACTCGCCCAGCCTGCGTCGTCTCCCTTCCGACGAACTTGCCGCAACTTACAAACGTGCGGTCAAACGAGCGATTGCGCAAACGAGCCTGGGGGCGGACCGCTTCTCATCCTCCTGTCCCTACACTGCGGAACAGATTTTGGACAGCGACTTCTTTCCGGGCGCGCGCTAACCCATCTCCCGCGTACAAGTTGTGAAAAGCTTCTTTGAGAATCTTCAATGCGTCGTTGTGGTCGAGTCCACTGAGATACGCCTGAGAGAGCAGTGTTCGCGCGCTCGCCCGCAGTTGCTGGTGTAGTGTAGTGGTGTGGTGTAGTGTGGTCGGAGGGGGGCGGAAGCCCATGCGCAACCAATGGCTGATGCTGGTCATTTGCGGATTGCAAATGACAGCTGGAAAAATGTCCGCGGCGGAAAAAAACCGGGATTGGCAGACCGGGCAGGTCGTGGAATACAAGGCTCTGTCCGATCCCCGGGATCATGCCATCGCCTCGGCCGACAAGACCTATTTGGTCAAAGGGTTCATCCCCAACGAAGACGATGCGCTGGCCATGGGCGCCAGCGTCCGCTTCGCGGTTGAGGATAAGACCATGTTCGTCTCGATCGCGGGCAAGGAATACAAGTTGTCCGTGCTGGGAGTGAGAGCCGCCGTGGCGAAAGCGTCGTCTTCGGCGCCCGTGACCGCCGTGAGCCCTCCGCCTGCGCCGCCGGCTCCGGCGCCCGCGCCCGACGCGCCCTTGGACCCATCCTTAGACAACGACGCGGTTGTCAAAATGATCGTGGGAGGTCTCAAGGAAGACACGATCGTGAGCGTCATCCAGGCCCGCCCCGGAAAGTATTCGCTCACCCCGGATGCCCTCGGCGCGCTGAAGGCCGCCGGAGTGCCGCCCAGCGTGATCGCGGCCATGACCGCGAAGATGAGGCGCTGACCCCGCGCCTCCTCAGGCAGCCCTGCGGGGACGGACGGTCCGTTCGATCTCGCGAGCCTTGGTCTCGGCTGCGACCGCAAGATCGTAGGAGGCTTGCAGGTTCAACCAGAATTTCGGCGTCGTATTGAAATACCGCGCCAGACGGAGTGCGGTATCGGCCGTGACGCCCCGCCGCCCGTGGACGATCTCGGTCATGCGAGTGGCGGGAACGCGAAGCTCCAGGGCGAGCCCGTTCACACTCATTCCTAGCGGCTTGAGAAAATCTTCTCGGATCGTTTCACCGGGATGAGGGAACGGAATTCGATTGTTCTTCCTTTGGCTCATGGCCACTCCTTCTTAATGATAGTCGGCGATCTCAACATCAAAAGCGTCGCCGTCCTTCCATCGAAAGCAGATGCGGTACTGATCATTGATTCGGACACTGCACTGTCCCGCGCGATCTCCCTTCAACCTCTCCAGCCGGTTCGCTGGTGGAGACGCGAGGTCTCGAAGGTCCTCCGCGCTATCGATCTGAACCAGTCTCCGGAGCGCGAGCGAGGCGATGGACTGAAATCGCCTCACGCGGCTCCGCTGGAAAATCGCTTCCGTAGCCCGATCGCGAAAAGAACGGATCAAACGAACATCATACTACGGATCGCGTTATATGCTCGACGGGGGAAGCGGGAGTCGGAGGCCCGGATCGGAGTCGAACCGACGAAATAAAGCAGTCCTTGCGCTCGATGATCTTCACACTTTAATTCAGTAACGTAACCTCGATCGTCAGGCTCGGTGCCCATTAGGGACCCACGGCGCGCACGGTTTTGATCTGAGGAAAGCAACTCTCCATGATCCCCGGAGGCCTCACCTTCCGCTGCTGACACCCTTGCTTTCGGCTTTTCGGCCACTGCCTCTTGCGCCACCATGAGCGAGCGCAGGGGTTCCTGGCCTAAAGTATGTCGAGGCCATCAGCCGATACGACGCTCATGTGTTTCCGCGTTCTGTCGTTCTTCGCCGCTTGTTGCGTCGCCCTTCCGCAAGAACCGGCCCTATCTGAGTCCGCCACGCTCCACTTCTACCGAGACGTAGAAAAAGGGGGTGCACACCTTTACAAGATGCCTGTTTATATGGATGGGCGACAGATTGCGCTATTGCCGGGCGAACGTCAAGGCACGATCAAGATTCCTTCAGGCTCTCACACGTTTTATTCGAAGTCGCCCGTGGCCGCACTCCAAAGTAACGACGAGCTTCAAATCACTGCCGAGGCGGGGAAAGAATACTTCATCAGGGGCGAGATAATCCCGGGCTTGATAAAGGTACACTGGCGGTTCACCCAAGTAAGCTCCGAGCAGGGGGCTCTTGATGTTAAGCGGCTGAAGCCGATGCCTTGACGATTCACCCCGGAAGCTCTAATCGCCCTGAAGGCGGCCGGAGTGCCGGCCAGCGCGATCGCGGCGATGACCGCGAAGATGAGGCCCTGACCCCGCCAATTTGAAGCCTCGCCGATTTGAAGCCTTGACGCTGAGACGCCCTGACCATACAATCGTCCGCATGCGCAACACTTGGCTTCTCGCGATTTCGATTCTATTCAGCGCGCTCATGTTCGCGCAGGCGCCGCCTGCCCCGGGCGGGCGTGGAGGCGGGCGAGGAGGACGCGGCGGCGCGCCCGCTGCTCCGCCCGCCTACGTCGTGAATCCCGACCGCACCGTGACGTTCCGCCTGCGCGCGCCGGAAGCCACCGCCGTCACCGTCTCGGGCGATTTCACGCAGACCGCCGTGGCCATGACCAAGGCTGAAGACGGCGTCTGGAGCCTCACCAGCGCAGCTCTCCGCCCTGCGATTTACGACTACAGCTTTTTGGTCAACGGTGTCCGCACCAACGACCCCGCCAATCCCTTGATTAAGTCGGGCGACCGGTCCTCTTCCACCATGTTCGAGGTGAAAGGCGACAAGCCCGCTCCCTACGATATTCAAGCGGTGCCTCACGGGACGGTTCGCATCGACTATTACGTTTCGAAGAAGTTCGACGCTCCGCGCATGGTGTGGGTGTACACGCCGCCAGGCTACGAAGCATCCACCGCCAAGTATCCGGCGATGTACCTGCTGCACGGCGCGGGAGACACCGAGGCGGGCTGGGTCACCGTTGGGCACGCGAATCTGATTCTGGATAATCTGATCGCCGAGGGCAACGCCAAGCCCATGATCGTGGTGATGCCCTACGGGCGTCCCGGTCCATCGGCGACGCTGAATCTGACGGCCCCCGCGCCGGTGGCGGAGCCGGGCGTGACCTTCCCCAACGACGTGGTCGAAGACGTGATCCCCTTCGCCGAGAAGACCTACCGCATTTCATCCAAAGCTGACGACCGGGCCATCGCGGGGCTCTCCATGGGCGGCAATCAGACGCTTCAGGTGGGCCTGACGCATCTGGATACATTCCATTACATCGGGGCCTTCAGTCCCGTGGTCATGAACCCGGAACAAGTCTTCAAGGACGCGTTGGCCGATCCGGCGGGGACCAACCAGAAGCTCAAACTGTTCTACATCTACATCGGGAAGCTGGATACGCTGTTCGCATCCAACCAAATGTTCAACCAGGTGCTGGACCAGCACCACGTCAAGCACACCTTCGTCGAGACCGAGGAGTGGCACGTTTGGCGCAATTGGCGGGATTACCTGGCCGATTTCGCGCCGCGGCTGTTCCGCTGAACACGCGCTTCAAACCACAGCTTCGCTCCGCGTGAACTCCAGCAACCTGCGGTTGGCCTGCTGCGGACGCGCGATTCTCTGGTCGCGGACGATTTTCCCGTACCGGAAATAGATGTTGCGGCCAGGACGCCGCCCGCCAGAAGCCACTTCCCGGCCGTCTTCTTCCGGCCCTGGGGTGCCGGATGTGTGCCGCCGGATGGACCGCCGGATGAGGGCTGACCGGCTCGCCAACTCGATGAACTTCCAGAATGGAAACGCCGTCCACGCGGTGATTGGAGCATCTTTCATTCCGCCGCTAGCCCTGCGTTTTCAATCGTTTGTGGCCATTGTGGGTTTACTCGCGCAGGGCCTCCCGGTGCTTTGACGCAACGGGCAGGCCGGGGACCTGCCCCACCGATGCCGACCTATTGGTGATTCGATTGCTTGGTCTTGGCCATGCGGATTCTCTTGTGTACCTTACTTCTGGCCGCGGCGGCCTTTGTCCAGGTGGCTCTTGGCCAAAACGGTGGAGCGGTGATCGGGACCGTGAAGGATCCAACCGATATGTCGGTGCCGGACGCCGCGGTGGAGCTCCGAAATCCGACCACCGGGTACACGCAGAAGGTCGCCACCGGCGCGGACGGCGCCTTCCGGCTGAATAACATTCCTCCCGACATGTATGAAATCGTGATTAATAAGGATGGCTTCGCGGGCGTAAAGGAGCCTCTGGAAGTTCGCACCGGCGTGCCGATCAGCGTGGCCTACACGCTGGCGATGGCGAAGGTCACATTCAAGGTCGACGTCACCGCGGGGACGGCGCTGATCGATACCGATCCCTCGGCGCACACCGATGCCGATTCGTCCGCCTTCTCCAAGCTTCCGAGTTTCGACCCGGCTGCCGGCCTCAGCAGCATCATTAACAACTCCACCGGCGGAACGGCATCCGACGCCAACGGTTTCTTTCACCCGCTCGGCGATCATGCACAGGTCACTTTTGTGGTGGACGGCCAGCCCATCAGCGACCAGCAGAGTAAAGTATTCTCGACGCAGCTTCCGGCCAATGCGGTCCAAAGCATGGAGCTGATCACGGGCGCGCCCGACGCGCAATACGGCGATAAATCCAGCCTGGTGGTGAACGCGACGACCAAGAGCGGTCTGGGTCTGGCGGCGCCCTCCGGCACCTTCGAACCGATGTGGGGCTCCTTCGGCACCTACGGCGAAAACGCGACGTTTGCGGACGGCACCTCCAAGTTCGGGAATTTCATTGCGTTGAATACTCTGCGAACGGGGCATTTTCTGGATACGCCCGAGTTCTTGCCGATCCACGACATCGGCAACTCGGAGACGCTCTTCGATCGCATGGACTACCAGCCCAGCGGGCGCGATGCGATCCACTTGAATCTGTTTCTGGCGCGCAACTGGTTCCAGGTGCCCAACGACTACGATCAGTTGGCGCAGGACCAGAAGCAGCGCGTGATGACTTGGAACATCGCGCCCAGCTATCAGCACACTTTCGGGTCGACCACGTATATCAACATCAACCCCTATGTGCGGCGCGACCAGGTGGATTATTATCCCAGCCGCGATCCGCTGCACGATACGCCGGCCACGATGGGGCAGCAGCGCTTCCTGACCAATTACGGCGGGAAGGCGGATGTCTCGACCTCGAAGGGGCGGCATAACCTGAAAATCGGAATGCAGTTGCAGCAGACCCGGCTGGCTGAGAACTTTTCGCTGGGCATCACCAATCCGGCCCTGAATCCCATCTGCCTGGGCGCCGGCGGGGCTCCGGTGCTCTTGCCGGCGCTCACCAACCCGGCCCTTTGCGCGGCTTCCGGATTTACCGCCAACCCGAACCTGCTGCCCGGCTTGGTTCCTTACGATCTCACGCGCGGCGGATTGCCTTTCGTGTTCCGCGGGCAAGGCAACATCGACCAGTACGCTTTCTATGTCACCGACGACATCCGCCTCGGAGATTTCACCGCGGACCTCGGCCTGCGCGACGATCAATACGCCGGCATCACTTCCAAGAACGGTCTCCAGCCGCGCATCGGACTCTCCTATCATGTTCACCGCCTGGATACGGTCCTGCGGCTGGCGTATTCGCGCACGTTTGAAACGCCCTTCAACGAGAATCTCCTGCTGTCGAGCGCGACCGGCGCGGGCGGTCTGGCGCAGAATATTTTCGGAGCCAAGGCGAGCGTTCCGATTCAGCCTGGCGTGCGCAATCAGTTCAATGCGGGGCTGCAACAGAGGCTCGGGAAGTATTTGGTCTTCGATGGCGATTATTTCTGGAAGTTCACCAACAACGCCTATGATTTCGATGTGCTGTTCAACACGCCGATCACGTTTCCGATCGCCTGGCGCAATTCCAAGCTCGACGGCGTGACCGGCCGCCTCAGCACAACCAAGTATCACGGCTTCCAGGCGTTCACGACCTTCGGTCACACGCGCGCCCGGTACTTTCCGCCGGAGGTGGGCGGCTTGATCTTCCAGGGCACCGCCAACGTTCCGGGTGTGTTCCGCATCGACCACGACCAGGCCTTCCAGTCGACCACGAACTTGCGCTATCAGTACAAGAAAAACGGTCCCTGGGCCGATTTCATCTGGCGCTTCGACAGCGGACTGGTGGTGACCGGCGTTCCGGATGTGCATGCGGCCACCTTGCTCACGCCCAACCAGCAGGTGGATATCGGGCTCGCCTGCAACGGCGTCTTCGCAACGGTGCAGGATCCGATCCGCACCTGCACGGGAATCGGGACCTCCACTCTGCTGACGCTGCCGCAAGCGGGTATGGAAAATAACGATCACAATCCCGACCGCGTGCAGCCGCGCAACCTGTTCGATATCGCCATGGGCACCGACAACCTGTTCAAGACCGAACACAAGAAGGTGACGTTGCGCTTCACCATCATGAACGTGATGAACAAGGTGGCGCTGTACAACTTCCTGTCCACCTTCAGCGGGACGCACTATGTAGCGCCGCGGACGTATCAAGTATCGATGGGGTATTCGTTCTGACGCAGATCGGGGACCTGCCCGACGCAGAGACACTGCTCCCACGCGAGCGGAGACGAACAAGAAAATCGTTGCGGCGGTTGGGGGCTCTCGGACTTATCGCCGGGCGTTTCCCAACCGCCAATGATTTGAGCCGCCTCTCGCGGGGGCCCGGAACCGGCTGGATGACCGCTCCATATTTCCCGCTTCGAATGCCAACTCTCTGATGTCCGCCTACGTACTTACCCGTTGACGAAATGATAAGGATCGATCCTTAATTTCTTCCGCCGGACGAGTTAAAGCCCTGCGAAAGTTCAGTACCACCTCAGAACACAACGCTCCGTGCACGGAGTAACTTACGATTCGAGCATAGGCGGAGGAGGCGCGATTCGGGGGCGGCCAAAAGCGGTAAGTGACTGAAGAGATTCCAGAAAAAAATTCGGCGGGTGGCGGGATGAGTCGGTTGCGATTACAATTAAACGATTCGATAGAGCCGCCCCGGCCCTAATCGGAGGAGACCAACCATGATTCGGCCGACTGCCATTGCAAGCGGAGTTCTATTCTTCAGCGCTTTGCTCAGCGCTGCGACCGTCACCACCACCACGCTCACCAGCGTGACACCGCCGGCGCCGGAGTTCGGGCAGACGGTCACAATGGTCGCGACGGTGACCCCGGCGACGGCTGCGGGCTTTGTGTCGTTCATGGACGGAGGCGTGATGGTGGGAACTGGAAAGCTGAACACCAGCGGCATCGCGCAAGCGACCACCCTCACCTTGCCCTCCGGACCACACTTTCTCATCGCAGTCTACGGAGGCAACACCGGCGGAGGCTATTTGCCGAGCAAGTCGGCCGCGCTGTACTACATCGTGACGCCAGTATCGGGCGACGGATTCGCGGCGGCGGTGAATTACGTAGCGGGGAGCGGTCCGTATTCCGTGGCAGTGGGGGATTTCAACGGAGACGGCAACGCCGATCTGGCGGTAGCCAACACCGGCAGCAGCAGCAATAGCGTGAGCGTGCTGCTGGGCAACGGCAATGGAACCTTTCAGACGGCGGTGAATTACGCAGTGGGATTGAATCCATTTTCCGTAGCCGTGGGGGACTTCAACGGGGACGGCAAGGCCGATCTGGCGGTGGCCCACCCGAACGGCACCAATGCCGGCGTGGACGTGCTGCTGGGCAACGGCAACGGGACTTTCCAGACGGCCGTGAACTACGCCGACATCGGGGGCCCCACCGCCGTGGCTGTGGGGGATTTCAATCTGGACGGCAAGGCGGATCTGGTGGCGGCCAATTTTGCCACCAATAACGTCAGCGTGCTGCTGGGCAACGGCGATGGAACCTTCCAAACGGCGATGAACTTCCCCGCGGGCGATGATCCGTCTTCCGTGGCGGTGGGGGATTTCAACGGGGACGGCAAGCCTGATCTGGCGGTGGCCAACGGTTTCAGCAATAACGTGAGCGTGCTCGAGGGTAACGGCAATGGAACCTTTCAGACAGCGGTGAATTACGCCGTAGGCTCCGAGCCGAATTCCGTGGCCATTGAGGACTTTAACGGCGACGGGATTCCGGATCTGGTGGTGGCCAACACTGCCAGCAATAACGTGAGCGTGCTGATAGGCAACGGCAATGAGACGTTCAAGACGGCGGTGAACTACCCAGTAGGAACCTTCCCGGAATCCGTGGCGGTGGGAGATTTCAACGGCGACGGCAAGGCGGATCTGGTTGTGGCCAACATTAGCGGCAATAACGTGAGCTTGCTGCTGGGCAACGGCGACGGGACTTTCCAGGCGGCGGTTAACTACGTCGCGGGAACGTCTCCGGCTTCCGTGGCGGTGGGGGATTTCAACGGGGATGGCATTGCGGATCTGGCGGTGGCCGACAACGGTGGGGGCGTGAGCGTGCTGCTGGGCGCAGCGCCTCCCTCCACGACAACCAGTCTGCTGTCTTCCGCCAATCCAACCGCATTCGGCGACCCTGTCACGCTCACGGCGACTGTGGTCCCACCCAGCACCTCCGGCACGGTGGAGTTTCTGGACGGGACCACCGTGCTCGACGCCAAGGCGCTGGTGTCCGGACAGGCGCAGCTCACTACCAGTCTGCTGCCCTCAGGGGTGAATCCGCTGCGCGCCGCATACACTGGCTCGCCGGGTATCTTGCAGCCGAGCGAGTCCAGCGTTCTTCACCAGACGGTGAATCCCGAGCCGGCATCCGGTTTCACCACGCCTGTGGCCTACGCGACCGGGACCGGCGCGGTTTTCGTGGCCGTGGCGGATTTCAATAGCGACGGCAAAGCCGATCTGGCTGTGGCCAATGAGGACACCAACAACGTGAGCATCCTGCTGGGCAACGGCAACGGCACCTTCCAGATGCCGGCGAGCTACGCTACAGGAACCTTCCCGGAGTCGGCGGCGGTGGGAGATTTTAGCGGCCACGGCAAAGCCGATCTGGTGGTTGCCAATGAGGACGGCAGCAGCGTGAGCGTGCTGCTGGGCAACGGCGATGGAACCTTCCAGGCGGCGGTGAACTACGGCGTAGGTTCCTTCCCGGATTCGGTAGCGGTGGGGGATTTCAACGGTGACGGCAAGCTCGATCTGGCGGTGGCCGACAGCGGCAACAATTTTTTGTGCGTGTTGATGGGCAACGGCGACGGGACTTTCCAACCGGCGGTGACCTACGCCGCGGGCTCCGCGGAGACATCTATCGCGGTGAGCGATTTCAACGGGGATGGCAAGCCCGATCTGGTGGTGGCCAACGGCGGCGGCGGCGTGAGCGTACTGCTGGGCAACGGCAACGGGACTTTCCAGGCGCCGGTGAGTCACTCGGCAGGGGCCGATCCGGTTTTCGTCGTGGTGGCGGATTTCAACGGCGATGGCAATGCCGATTTGGCGGTGGCCAATTTGGCCGGCAACAACGTGAGCGTGCTGCTGGGCAACGGCAATGGGACTTTCAAGACGGCGGTGAACTACCCGGCGGGAAACAGTCCGAATTCCATAGCGGTGGGGGATTTTAACGGGGACGGCAAGCCCGATCTGGCGGTAGCCGATTTTGGCGTCAATAACGTGAGCGTGCTGCTGGGCAATGGCGATGGAACCTTTCAGACAGCGGTGAGCCACACCGTCAGCTCCGGGACGACATCGGTGGCGGTAGGGGAATTCAACGGCGATGGCAGAGCGGACCTGGCGGTGGCCGGCGGCAGCAGCGTGAGCATCCTGCTGGGGACCCCAACGCCCTTGCAGTTCTACCCCATCACTCCCTGCCGGCTGGTCGATACCCGGGTGGGACAGGGGAAAACCGGCGCGTTCGGACCGCCCAGTCTCGCGGCCTTTTCGGCCCGCAATTTCCCGCTTCTTTCCGGGGGATGCTCCATCCCCTCGACCGCGCAGGCGTATTCGTTGAACTTCACCGTGGTTCCGGACGGGCCGTTGGGTTTCCTCTCGGCCTGGCCGGACGGCGACCCATACCCCGGAGTCTCGACGCTGAACTCAACCGACGGCAGCGTGATCGCCAATGCGGCGATTGTTCCGGCGGGGACGAGCGGCGCTGTCACCCTACTCGCCTCCGATCCGACCGATTTGATTATCGACATCAACGGGTATTTCGCTCCCGCGGCCGCTTCGGGGCTCGACTTTTTCCCGCTCACTCCGTGCCGCATCGCGGACACGCGCACGGGCCAGGGCAAGACGGGAGCCTTCGGGCCGCCGAGTCTGGCGGCGTTTGCCACGCGCGATTTCCCGCTCGCAACCAGTCCGTGCCTTTCGGGCTCGGAGTTCGCCTATTCATTGAATGTGACGGCGGTCCCACCTGGGCCTCTGGGCTTCCTTTCGATCTGGCCCGCGGGACAAGCATATCCTGGGGTATCGACGCTCAACTCGCCCGACGGCACAACGCTGGCGAACGCGGCGATTGTTCCCTCGGGAACCAATGGTGACATCGACGTACTGGCGGGCAACCCGACCGATGTGATTCTGGACATTAACGGGAAGTTCGCCGCGCCAGGGACGGGAGGTCTGCAATTTTACACGGTGACGCCGTGCCGCGTGGCCGATACGCGAAGCAGCCAGAACTTCACGGGCCAGTTCGGGCCGCCGAGCCTGGCGGCATTCGTGGGCCGCAATTTTCCGATTCAATCCAGCCCGTGCGGCATCCCGGCGACCGTGCAAGCGTACGCATTGAACATGACGGTGGTGCCGCCGGGGCCGCTGAGTTTCCTCTCGGCGTGGCCCGCGGGACAGGCTTACCCGGGCGTATCGACGCTCAATTCGCCAGACGGGTACGTGATTGCGAACGCCGCCATCGTGCCCGCCGGAACCGGAACGGGCTCAGCGATCACTGTAATCGCCGGGAACCCGACCGACCTGATCATCGACATCGTCGGCTACTTTGCTCCCTAGATCATGCGCCCTAGATCATTTTTGTTTTGGGTGTAAAAGAGAGAAAAGTCCGTTTCGTACACGCCTTAGCGACTGTCTAAGGCTACATATGCTACACTTCTCAGGTCATTACCCTACCGATTAACCGAAGGACCCTACTCCTATGCCTACGAGGCCCGGCAAGCTTAACCGCAATTCTTCTCTACTCGCATGCGCCCTAGTGTCGCTTGCTGTTCTTCCCAGTGCTTTGCAGGCGCAGGTGTTCGCGCCTGTGCCGGCGCTCAGCTTCACAAAGCCGCTCGCCGGCATCGACCCGCTCCGCCAGACCCTAACGGTTGCCAGTGTTGGTACAGGTTTCAACTTCACCTACGCTGCCACGACCAGCACCGGCGGGAACTGGTTGTCGGTAGCCTCCGGGGACGGGTGTGGCCTGTGTGCGACGCCGGAGACGATCGCGGCCATCGTGACCGCCAACATCACTCTCGCGGCGGGAAGTTATTCGGGGCAGATCGTTCTGACTTCGCAAAGCGGCTCGGTGACGCTGACAATCCCAGTCACCTTGACGATTACGTCTACATCCTCGGCATTCCTGGACAACCTGCCCGGCCAGCTTAGCTATTCGCTGAAGACGGGCGGAGCGGCCATCACCAGCCAGGCGATCCAAGTTCGAAACGGAGGAACTGGAACGCTGACCTGGAATGCGACGATGAGCACCTCCGACGGAGGAAGTTGGCTCCACATCTCATCGTCGAGCGGAACCGCGCCCTCCCCAGTTACAGTGAGCATTACCGTCGCAAATCTTCCCGGCGCAGGCGCAACCCAGGGGAGCTTCATCGGCCAGCTTGTCTTCACCACCACTGCCAGCAGCACCACCATTCCGGTTGTCGTCGTGGTCGGCAACAGCATTCTCAGCCAGATTAATGGCATCAACTTCACCAAAGTATTCAGCGGAGCCAACCCGCTTCCCCAGACTCTGACCGTAGCCAATACGGGCACCACTGCCTTTAACTTCACCTCAGCGGCGTACACGGCCACCGGCGGAAGCTGGTTCTCCATCGCCACTGGCGACGGCTGCGGACTCTGCGCCGCGCCGGAGACAATCGACGTCTCCATTGCTGCCAGTCCCACGCTTGCCGTAGGAACGTACACCGGAGAAATCATCATTACGAATCAGGTCGGCTCGATGTCGCTCACGGTGCCCGTAAGCCTCACGGTTTCGGCAAGCGGCACGGATTTCTTCGATAATCTCCCGGGCCAACTGAGCTATACCATGGTCACCAGCGGCACCTCGATCACCAGTCAGACCATCCAGGTTCGAGACGGCGGAACAGCGAGCTTGAGCTGGACTTTGACGGGAAGTACGTCGGACACCGGCAACTGGCTGACGATCTCCAACTCCAGCGGCGTGACGCCCGCGCTGATTACGATCGGAATCTCCGTCGCCAATCTTCCGAATGGAGGACTGGTCGCCCAAACCTACATAGGCCAGCTCGTGTTTCAATCGACATCGGGCGGCAGCTATACCGTTCCCATCAGCGTGGTGGTCGGCAACGCCGCTTTCAGCCAGATCAATGGGATTAATTTCACCAAGGTGTTCGGCGGAGCCAATCCACTTCCCCAGACGTTGACCGTCCCTAGCAACGGAAGCACCTTCAACTTCAGTGCCGCTGCCTTCACAGCCACGGGCGGAAGCTGGCTCACGATTGGCACCGGCGATACCTGCGGCCTCTGTGCAACGCCGGAGACGATCAACGTCTCCATTACGGCCAGCCCTACTTTGGCGGTCGGTACCTATACGGGGGAGATCATCATCACGTCGCAAGCAGGCTCGATGTCGCTCACCGTGCCGGTGACGCTGACGGTGGTGGCGGCAAGCACGCCATTTTTCGATAACCTTCCCGGTCAACTGAGTTTTACGCTCCTGACGAACAGTAGCAACAATCCGCCCGCGCAAAGCCTTCAGATCCGGAACGGGACCACGGGATCGCTGGACTGGACCCTCACGACGAGCACCGCGGATGGCGGCAACTGGCTGAGCGCATCCGCTACCAGCGGGACGGCCACTTCTTTGATCAACATCTCGGTGTCGAAGAGCAATGTCCCAGGCTCGGGACTGACCGCGGGAACCTTTAACGGCCAAATCGTATTGCGCACGTCGTTCGGCAACAGCGTCACAATTCCGGTCAGCTTCGTGGTGGGCGCCAGCGTCTTTAATCAGGTCAACCCAATCACCTTTACGAAGCTTGTCGGGGGAGCGAACCCGCTGCCTCAAACTTTGACCATCTCCAGCAGCGGTGCGACGTTCAACTTCACTGCCGCTGCCTTCACCGGCACTGGCGGAAGCTGGCTCACGATTGCCACCGGCGACACCTGCGGCCTTTGTGCCGCGCCGGAAACGATCAACGTCTCCATAACCGCCAGCCCGACGCTTGCCGCGGGAACCTACACGGGGGAGATCATCGTCACCTCGCAAGTAGGCAACATGTCGCTCACCGTGCCCGTCACCTTCACAGTGGCGGCCTCCGGCACGCCATTCTTCGACGACGTTCCAGGCCAACTCAGCTTTACCCTACTGACGGGCAGCAGTGGCAACCCACCCGCGCAAAGCCTTCAGATCCGAAATGGCGCGTCGGGATCGTTGGATTGGACCCTCGCGGCGAGCACCGCGGATGGCGGCAACTGGTTAAACGCATCCGTCGCCAGCGGGACCGCGCCTTCCGTGATCACCGTCTCGGTACAGAAGAGCAATCTGCCGGGCTTGGGGCTGATTGCGGGAACCTTTGTCGGCCAGGTTGTGTTCAACACGTCGTTCGGCAACAGCGTCACGATTCCCATTAGCTTCGTGGTGGGGACCAGCGTGTTCAACCAAGTCAACGCTATCAGCTTCACCAAGCCCTTCAGCGGAGCCAACCCACTTCCTCAAGTCTTGACAATTATGAGCACCGGCACGGCCTTCAACTTTACTTCCGCTGCCTTTACGGGCACCGGCGGAACTTGGTTCACAATTACGACCGGCGATACCTGCGGCCTCTGTGCAACGCCGGAGACGATCAACGTCACCATTACCGCCAGCCCGACTCTGGCGGTGGGAACTTACACCGGGGAAATCATTGTCACGTCGCAATCCGGTTCGATGTCGATCACGGTTCCAGTCACGTTATCGGTGGAGGCCCAGGCAGGCGCTCCGTTCTTTGATAACCTTCCGGGCCAGATGAGTTTTTCCTTCCAGACCGGGAGCAGTGGTCCACCCTCACAAACGGTTCAAGTCCGCAGTGATTCGCCGGGGGCGCTGAATTGGACGCTTGCGACCACTACTTCGGATGGGGGCAACTGGCTGAGCCCTTCCGCCACCAGTGGAACAGCGCCGTCCACCGTCACCATCGGTATCATAATCGCCAATTTGCCGGGACAGGGCTTGATTGCAGGGAGTTTTTCAGGCGAATTGGTGTTTTCATCCGCCACCGGCAGCGTCACCATCCCGGTGAGTGTGACGGTGGGAACCTCTGTTTTTTCGCAACTGCCTGGTCTTGTTTTCTCCAAGACCTATGGCGGCGCGGACCCGCTTCCCCAAACCATAAGCGTCGCCAGCACCAGTGCGAACTTTAACTTCCTAACCGCTTTCGCCACCGGCAACGGCGGCGCCTGGCTGTCGGTCGTTACAGTGGGATCGTGCGGACTTTGTACCACTCCGCATTCGGTCACGGTCAGTATCGTCGCGAGCTCCACGCTTGGCGCCGGAACGTATACCGGGCAAATCGTGTTTACCCAGCAGTCTGGCACTATGGCAATGACGGTGCCAGTGACGTTAACCGTCGGCTCGACTGCATTGCAGTTCTATTCCATCCCTCCGTGCCGGCTGGTCGATACCCGGGTAGGACAGGGAAAGAGCGGAGCATTCGGGCCGCCTGCGCTCGCCGCCTCTTCGGGTCGCGATTTTCCGCTGCTTTCCGGGGGATGCTCGATTCCCTCGACCGCCCAGGCGTACTCGTTGAATTTCACCGTGGTTCCGTCCGGGCCGCTGGGTTTCCTGTCGGTGTGGCCGGTCGGCGATCCGTACCCTGGAGTCTCGACGCTGAACTCGATCGACGGTAGCGTGATCGCCAATGCGGCCATCGTTCCGGCAGGAACCAGCGGCAGCATCACCGCGCTCGCCTCCAATCCGACCGATCTGATCATCGACATCAACGGGTATTTCGCTCCCGCGGCCGCTTCGGGGCTCGACTTTTTCCCGCTCACGCCGTGCCGCATCGCCGACACACGCACCGGCCAGGGCAAGACCGGCGCTTTCGGGCCGCCGAGTCTGGCCGGGTTTGTCACGCGCGATTTCCCGCTCGCGACCAGTCCGTGCCTGTCGGGCTCGGAGCAGGCCTATTCCTTGAACGTGACGGCGGTCCCACCTGGGCCTCTGGGCTTCCTTTCGATCTGGCCCGTAGGACAACCCTATCCTGGCGTATCGACGCTCAACTCCCCCGACGCCACAGCGCTGGCGAACGCGGCGATTGTTCCGGCGGGGACCGGTGGGGACATCAACTTACTGGCGGGCAACCCGACTGACGTGATTCTGGACATCAACGGGAAGTTCGCCACGCCGGGCGCGGGCGGATTGCAATTTTACGCGGTAACGCCGTGCCGCGTGGCCGATACGCGAACCGGCCAAGGCTTCACGGGTGCGTTCGGGCCGCCGAGCCTGGCGGCATTCGCGGATCGCGATTTCCCGATTCAATCCAGCCCGTGCGGCATCCCGGCGACGGTGCAGGCGTACGCACTGAACATGACGGTGGTGCCGCCAGGACCGTTAGGCTTCCTGTCGGCATGGCCGTCGGGGCAGGCTTATCCGGGCGTATCGACGCTCAATTCGCCGGACGGGTACGTGATTGCGAACGCCGCCATCGTTCCCGCGGGAACCGGCGCAGCGATCAGCGTAGTCGCCGGGAACCCGACCGACCTGATCATCGACATCGTCGGGTATTTTGCTCCCTGAGCGGGACGGGTCGGCCGTGGCAGAGTACTAAACAGAAGCCCCTATTCTGCCGATAGAATGTCGTGCAGACGGGACAATTGTCTCCCGAGTTGGCCGACGCCGCCGATGTACTAAGCGATCAGCTCCGCGTGCATTTGCAGCGGCTAGCCGTGATCCTGGAGCCGCATACCGGGAAGATCGAGCGCAAGTTTCTGAATCGGCTGCGGACTCTCGGTTTCGAGCCACGGCAGCGCCTGGCGCTCTCCGCCATCACCCCCGGCGCCGCCGCCGGGATTCTGGCGCAAGGTCATCCGGCCCTCAAGTTCATCGAACAGGTGGAGTACAACGGCCGCCGTCTGGCCAAGTTGAACCTTCCCCCCAGCGCCATTCTGGAAGCTCTGGAGGAGTACGATCTGCTGCTGACGCCGACGCTGCAAGCCCTGATTCCAGAGGAAGATGCCAATTTCCGCTGGGTTCGCGAGCAGCTCCACTTCTGCGTCATCCTGACTCTGAACAACGCCTATTACCAGGTTCGCGAGGCCGAAACCCAGGCGTTTTACGAGCTGTTCCGCATCGAGATGGAGGCTAAGAATCTGGAGGAACTGCTGCGCCGGTTCCTGGAATCCCTGGTCCACGTCTGCCGCGCCGATGCCGGCCGGTTGTACATGCTCAATGAGGGTTCCACCGAGTGGGTTCTGCGGGCCGCCTCGCCCAAACCGGAGCCCTTCTCCGCGCCCAATCGCGCCGGGCTGATCAAGAAGCTTTCGAAACCGCGCTTTCTGAACGGCCACGGCCACGCCCCCGGTGTGAGCGCTGGCGTGATCCTGGACGAATCCTGGCAGGACCGCTTCGCTTGCTGCTGGTCCATTCCTCTGGCCGCCAGCGGCCGCACCGCCGGAGTCATGCAGTTCGGCTTTTCCAAGAACTACGAATGGCTGCCTCGCGAGCAGGAGCTGTTGGCGGCCGCCTCCGAACGCTGCCTGATGGCCGCCGAAAAGCAGCGCCTCATGGAAGATCTGGCCCAGCGCGAGGAACAGGTTCGGCGCCTGGCCGAGCACATGCTGCACGTCGAGGAAATGGAGCGCCGCCGCATCAGCCGCGAGCTTCACGACGAAGCCGGCCAGAGCCTTCTGTGCATCCGCCTGCAAATGGAATTGCTGGAGCAGGAACTCCCGGGAGAATGGAAGACGAAGTTGCGCGAAGCGCGCGATCTGACGGAACGCACCATTCTGGAGATGCGGCGTCTGATCGCCGCGCTCAGCCCCGCCGTGCTGGAGCAATTGGGGCTCGGCGCGGCGCTCCGGCAATTGGTGAATCGCTTCCAACGCCTCAACGCCTGCCGCGTCCGGCTGCAACTCTCTAAGATGGGGAGCTTACCCCAACAGATCGAGATTATTGCTTATCGCCTGCTCCAGGAATGCTTTAACAACATCGGGAAACACTCTGGCGCGTCCCACGTAAATATTTCCCTTACTTCCGCCGATGGAAGGTTGAAGTTGAGCGTGGAGGATAATGGCGTCGGCTTTTGCGTAGAGGAGGCTTTCGCCAAACGCGACTCCTTTGGAATGTCCGGGATGCGGGAGCGAGTAGCACTGTTAGGCGGGAAGTTCTATGCGGAAAGCCGTATGGAAGGCCCTAAAACGGGTACAAAGATTTCCATAGAACTGCCGATAGCCAAACTAGAGGGGCGTTTGTTGTAGAGCACGGTAAGCCGGGCGACGTTAAGCGGGAAGAGAGTAAAGCAAGAGGGTCGGGAAAACTTATGGCCAAGATTCGAATCATGCTGGCGGACGATCACACACTGTTCCGCCAGGGCATCCGAACGCTGATTTCCGCGGAAACGGACATGGAGGTGGTCGGAGAGGCCGCCAATGGCGGGGATGCCGTGGACAAGGCGGGCGAAGCGCGTCCCGACGTCGTGCTCATGGACATCGGTATGCCCGGCCTGAGCAGTTTCGAGGCGACGCGCCAGATCAAGAAGAACCGGCCCGAGACGAAGGTCCTGTTTCTCACCATGTACGACGACGAGGATTACCTGGTGGAGGGCATGGAAGTGGGCGCCAGCGGCTATGTGCTGAAGGATAGCCCCAGCCAGCAACTGGTGGCCGCCGTGCGCGATGTATGCCGGGGCGGCAGTTACTTGAGCCCGCGCATGCTGTCTCAACTGGTCGACGATTTCCGCAGCCGCATCAAATCCGCCAACCGGCTTCCGCGCTTCGCCACGCTGACCACGCGCGAGCGGGAAGTGCTGAAGATGCTCGCCGAAGGCAATTCGGTCAAAGAGATCGCCTGCGACCTGAACCTCAGCGTCAAGACCGTTGAAGCCCACAAGTTCAACCTGATGCGCAAGCTGGATATTCACAACAAGGCGCAACTGGTGCAGTACGCGATCCAGAAGAAGATCATCAAGATCCCCAACCTGGTATAGCGGACGCTGAAACCAGCCCTCTTGGTGCCCGGACGCCAGCGTCTTATCCGCCCCAGCCGATCTTGGTGCGACAGCTCTATTTCGATCTTGCGGTTGCACGCCACTTTGGCTCTTGCTTTCTCCAGGCAAGTGCGTCCAGAATGACAGTGGGCCCGACAAAACCCTGCCTTTGGCGCAAGCAGGAGGCTAAGTCCAGCGAGCAGTTACAAGTGGGCTGAGTTTGGTGCCCCTTGCGAGTGACCCCAAGCTTAGGCTCTGACCATCTGAGGTACGGCAGGAGGCAAAGGCCAGCGGATTCAGATTCGGGTCTGTTCCGTCGAATTTTGCTTTTGGCATCAATCCATTATCTATTTTTATAGAGGTTCCAGTTTCTGCTTCGCACCCATCTATTTTTCATGATATCCTATGGCTTGGGAAATATATGAATTTCTAGATAACCGAGGCGACCGTGTTATCGTCCGGTGGGTTCAGAGGAGCCGGATTCAGAAGAGGGCGAGAATTTTGCTCGATCAAAAGATTGATCTTCTGCGGGAGCACGGGCCTGAGTTGCCGCCAGAATTGCTGTCGCCCGGTCCGATCGATGGCGGCCACATCTACAAGCTCAAGGTTCGGGGCCCAGTCATGCTGCGCCCGCTCCTTTGTAAAGGACCCTTTGCAATGGACGAAGAATATACGCTCTTGCAGGGTGCGATAGAGCGCGGCGGTGTTCTTCCAGCTGGGGATGTCGAAAGGGCCCAACAGAATCGGCAGACCCTTATTGTCGATAGCACCAGGAGGGTACTTTATGAGCAGTGTAGTTGATCGACTGAAAACGGACTTCAAGGATCTGGAGTACAGACACGTATACGACGAGGGGTTCCTGAATTCCTCCATCGCCACGCAACTCAAGGTGCTGCGAGAAGAGCGTGGCTGGACGCAAGACGTGCTGGCAGACAGGGCTGGAATGAATCAGTCCAGGATTTCAGAACTGGAGGACGTGAACTTCAACTCGTGGACGATTCGGACACTACGCAAATTGGCCAGGGCCTTCGATCTTAGGCTAAAAATTTCATTTGAGGAGTTCGGTACGCTCCTACATGACTTCAGGGAGCTCAATCGGAGGTCACTTTCTAGGCATTCGTTTGGTGAAGACACCGCGTTCAAAGTATCCGGCGGCGGGCCGGCCTGCACAGAAGTGGAGACTGTGGCTCCGACCCTCGGACCGATGCCGACTTATGAAGATGGGCAAGGACTTGGTCAGCGGCCCACTCACAGGCATAGAGACACCGGGATTTCGATGGTACGCCGCGAACCAAAACCAACCTCAATGAGGGAACTGGAGCGCCAATACCAATCTGGCAGGGTGCAAGAAGGGAGTGCCTAATGAAAATGAGTGTTTTCAGGGCGCGAACTTTGTGGTTTGTGGATCTTCACGAGTTGAACCCGCGCGGGCGCTCGCTTTATCCAGAAGTTATAGAGGCACTCGCGGCAAAGTACGAATTTCAAAAGGTCCCAAAATCGGCATCCGACCTAACTAAAGAAGGAGGATTAGAGTTGTTCGTAGGTTCGTTTGAGGCTAGGCCGGACGAATATGTCGATGTCACTTTCACTGTGTACAATGACGGTCTCACAGCGGACACGAGATCTTCGACAAAAGACTCGGAAGCATTTCTTGAACAGGTCATGGATTTCGTCAGCAAGGGAAATTTCGGTCTGGTTTATGATCCAAGCATGATTCACCGGAAGGCCCACCTCAGCGAGATTATCGTTCACACGGAGAAGACCCTTTACTCCATTAACCCTAAGATGGCTCAGTTTGAGAAACGCCTGAACGAACTCTCAAGCGGCAAGCTGCCTACCTTCCACCTATCCGGCATCACCTTCCGGTCGGACCAGACCACGCCGGCAGCGGCTTCTCCGTTTCAGTTCGAACGCCGGGTTAATGTGCCATTCTCGGAAAATCGTTACTACTCAGCGGCACCGTTCGCTACGGAGGACCATATGGCCCTCCTCCGGGAGTTTGAGGAGTTGTTTCTCGCTTAGCATCATCTACCCGCTAAGACCTCACTTCCCTGGGGTTCCATTACTACGCTGACTACGCTGGTCGATCCGTCGAGTAGAATAGCCTGATAGGTCCTGAAGTTCATGAACGTTACCAGGCTCGCCGCTCTGTTTGTGATGATTCCCGCTCTGACTCTGGCGCAAGGCCGCGCGGGCTGGGACGCCCAGCGCACCGGTTGGAACCGCGCCGAGAGGGACCTGGCGCCGGACAACATCAAGGGCTTGAAGGTGGAGTGGAGCGCCAAGCTCAACATCACTCCCAGGGCTCTGAGCGGACTCACTGTGCCCATTGCCCGGGTCAACATGTCGACAGCGCTCGGCATCAAGGATTTTATTATCGTCGGCAGCGCTTCCGACCAGTTGTTTGAAGTGGATGGAGACGACGGAAAGGTCCTCTGGGAGAAGACTCTTACGATCGAAGGCAAGCCGCAGCGCTCGGAGAGCTGGCTGTGCCCCAATGCGCAGAACGCGACGCCGATCCTCACAGGAGCTCCCGGTGGACGCGGCGGGCAAGTGATCTACGCGCTCGCGAGCGACGGCCGCCTGCACGGATTCAACTTGCTCGGCGGCGAAGAGGTGCTGCCGCCCACGCCGTTCATTCCGCCTTTCGGCAAATCCTGGAGCCTGAACACGGGCGGCAACGTCATCTACACCACCACCTCGCAAGGCTGCAACAACGTGAAGTCGGGCGTCTGGGGCATCGACATGGCCGATCCCGCCCACACAGTAACTTCGTTCGCCACCAGCACCAACAATGGAGGCGGATCGGGCGTGTGGGGACGCGCCGGCCCGGCCATGACCTCCGACGGCAGACTGATTGTGGAAACCGGCGACGGTCCTTACGATCCGGCCAAAGGGTTGTACTCGGATTCGGTGCTCGCGCTTTCCGCCAAGGAATTAAAACTCCTGGATTACTACACGCCCGCCAATCGCGCCTGGGTCTCCAAGAAGGATCTGGATATGGGCAACATGTCGGCGGTCGTGTTCCCGTTCAAGAATTGGGAGCTGGCGGCGGCGGGCGGCAAGGAAGGCGTGATTTATTTGCTCGACAGCAAGAACCTGGGAGGCGCCGACCATCGCACGCCGCTGTACCGCAGCCCTCTGCTCGCTAATGCAGAAGTGAACTTCTCCGGCAGAGGATTCTGGGGCGCGTTTTCGACGTGGCAAGACGTGGGGTCCGGAACGCGCTGGCTGCTGGTTCCCGCCTGGGGACCTCCCACGCCTTCGACCAAATTTCCGCTGCAATACGGAGCGACGCCCAACGGCAGCGTGATGGTTTTCAAGGTCGAGCAGGTGGGCGATAAGCCGGCGCTGACTCCCGCGTGGAATTCCGTGGATATGAATCTGCCCACGCCGGTGGTCATCGCCAACGGCATGATCTTCGCGCTGGCCGATGGCGACGACGGCGTTCAGTTCGGGCCCAACGGCAACCTGCTCAACTTCGACGATCGCAAGGCCAAGACCGGCCACGCGATTCTTTACGTCCTGGATGCCCTGACCGGCAAGACGTTGTATTCGAGCGGCGATCTGATCAAGAGCTTCTCGCATTTCGGCGGACTGCTGGTGGCGGGCGGACGCGTATATGTCGGAACCTACGACGGCACGCTGTACGCTTTCGGACTCGGCCAGCCGCAGTAGTGAGGCGTCGATCGATCAATACGGCGCGACGCTGTGCTCCTGGTTTGGAATCCCGTCGAGCGCGCTGGCTACCGTGTTCCCCAAGCTGGCGAACTTCCCCACGTCCAATCTCGGGTTCCTGGGGTAGCAGTGGGGCAGGTCACCGGCCTGCCAAGCCGCGAACTTGCATATACTGTTTAGATGTCAACAGGCACCGGCATCGGCGCGCCGGGGATTGAAATCAAAGCGCCGGTAAACGATTCGCAAGCGGAGATTCTGACTCCGGAAGCTCTGCGCTTTTTGGCCGGCCTGGCGGCAGAGTTCGACGCCAGGCGGCTGGAGCTGTTGGCGCGGCGGAAGGCTCGCCAAGCCGAGATCGACGCCGGCAGGTTTCCCGATTTTCTTCCCGAAACCGCGGAGATCCGCGCGGCGAAATGGACTGTCGCCCCGATCCCCGCCGATCTGCTGGACCGGCGCGTGGAGATCACCGGTCCAGTGGACCGCAAGATGATCATCAACGCGCTCAATTCGGGCGCGAGCATGTTCATGGCGGATCTGGAAGACGCGAATTCGCCGGTATGGCTGAATAACATCGACGGCCAGTACAATCTGCGCGACGCGGTGAACCGCGCCATCGACTTCACCAGCCCGGAAGGCAAGACTTACAAGCTGAACGACAAGATCGCCACGCTGCTGATGCGGCCGCGCGGATGGCACCTGAACGAAAAGCACGCGCTGGTGGGCGGGCGTCCGATGTCGGGGTCGTTGTTCGATTTCGGACTGTATTTCTTTCACAACGCGAAGAGCCAGATGGCCAGGGGCACCGGCCCGTATTTCTATCTGCCGAAGCTGGAGAGCCATCTGGAAGCGCGCCTTTGGAACGACGTTTTCAATTTCGCGCAGGACGCGCTGGGCGTGCCTCGCGGCACCATTCGCGCGACCGTGCTGATCGAGACCATCTTCAGCGCCTTCGAAATGGACGAAATTCTGTACGAGCTGCGAGACCATTCGAGCGGGCTCAATTGCGGACGCTGGGATTACATATTCAGCTTCATCAAGAAATTCCGCAACTACCCGAGCTTCATGCTGCCGAATCGCAGCGAAGTGACGATGGAGCGGCATTTTATGAAATCGTACGTCGATCTGCTGATTCAAACCTGCCATCGGCGCAATATTCACGCCATGGGAGGCATGGCCGCGCAGGTGCCGATCAAGAACGATCCGGTGGCGAACCAGCAAGCGTTGGATAAGGTCCGCGCCGACAAACTTCGCGAAGTCAAGGCGGGCCACGACGGCACCTGGGTGGCGCATCCGGGCCTGGTTCCGGTGGCCAAGGAAGTCTTTGACGAGTATATGAAGGGTCCCAACCAGATCTTCCGCAAGCGCGAAGACGTGCGCGTCACTGCGAAAGACCTGCTGGAGGTGCCCACCGGTACGATAACCGAAGCGGGCCTGCGTTGGAACATCGACGTGGGGCTTCAATATCTGGAAGCCTGGCTGCGCGGCGTGGGCTGCGTGCCGATTTATAACCTGATGGAAGACGCGGCCACCGCGGAGATCTGCCGCGCGCAGGTGTGGCAATGGGTGAAACACGGGGCCAAGCTCGACAACGGACGGATGGTGACGGCGGAGATGGTTCGCCGCGACACCGATGAGCAGCTGGAAAAGCTCAAGATCCGCGCCACATCGACGCCCGGGGGCCGCTTCGCCGACGCGGGCCGCATCTTCGAACAGATGATGACCAGCGCGGAATTTCCGGAATTCCTGACGCTAGCGGCGCACGGGTATCTGGATTAAGCTGCCTGCAAACGTTCTGCTCCCGCTTTTTTGGCGCTCGGCGGGTTTCACTACGAATGCAAATCGGGAAAGGCGCCCCGGCGGAACGGATTCTTGCGAACGGCGCCAGCACGAGGACGAAGATTTGCTTACGGCCACTGCGGGCGTATAGACTACGGAATTGGACCGTGCCCCCAAGCATCGCCGGAACGATCCAGGTACGATTCGTCATCGCCTCGCCGCGTAATGCACTCCGTTGGTGCGCCGGATGATCTGCCTTGCAGTCGTGAAGAACTGACATGATGCCCCTAGGCGAAACCGCATTCCTCCGCTTGCTGCATTTGGCCGACTCGGCGATCCCGATTGGCGGCACACCGCACTCGTTTGGGCTTGAAACTCTGGCCGATGAAGGTGCACTGGAGCCAGAAAACCTGGAAGTCTTCTTGAGCGAACACCTACAGGAAACCGGATCGTTGGAGGCTGGATTCGTGCGCCGCTCCTGGAAAGGAGACGATTTGTCGGCGTTAAGCGAAGACCTGAACGCCCGCAAGCTGGCGCGGGAATCGCGTGAAGCCAGCCTGAAGTTGGGCCGCAGGTTCGCCGAATTGGTGAACCAGTTGACCGAGGCCCCTCTGCTTCAAACCAATCTCCATTATTGCGTCGCCTTTGGCGCTGCGGGCGCGGCTCTGGGGATTCCTGAAGATGCGGTAGTGCTGGCTTACTTGAATCAGGCGATCGCCGGATTGGTTTCCGCCTGTCAGCGGTTGATGCCCCTGGGCCAGGTGGCGGCGAGCAGGATCTTGTGGAATCTCAAACCAGCGATTTCCCGGGTATCTCTTAGCGAGGAGGCTTTGTGCTTCAGTCCGTATCTGGAGTTGGCGTCCATGCGGCACGGGTCGCTGGAGACGCGCCTATTCATCAGCTAAGCCTGTGTTTCGAGCGCGACCGGTTTCGGGTGAAGCGGCAGGATCCTCCGTGGAAAGTGGTGCGGGCGTTCCCGACGCCCGGGGTGGGCGCATTGGTGCATCTCAACAACGTCTCGGGAGGCGTGCTCGCAGGAGATCGCTTGGTATTGGATGTCGAAGTCGCAGCCGGTGCGGCTGCGCAAATCACGACCACGGGCGCCACGCGCCTCTATCGCCATCGCGCAGGCGTCGCGGATTCCGAGCAGCGCACGAGATTCTCAGTCGGCGACGGAGCCCTGCTCGAATATCTTCCGGACGCTGTAATCCCTTACGCCGGGTCCCGTCACCTACAGCGTACAGAGATCAGGCTGGGGCTGGGTGCGACTCTTTTTTGGTGGGAGGTTCTCGCGCCAGGCCGGCTGGCCTCCGGCGAGCGCTTCGCCTTCGAGCGGCTGCGTGTCCAAGCCGAAGTCGACGCCGGGCCGCGGCCTGTCCTGCGGGAGGATTTTCTCCTGGAGCCCAGGCAGAGAGAGCTGTCCGCGACTGTACGGATGTTCGAATACTCGCATCTCGCAAGCCTATGCGTCGTTCAGGAAGGTCGGCCGCCGGCGTTTTGGCGAACGCTGGAAGACCGTTTGAACGAGGTCGCTCGGGAACAGACACGGACTCACTTTCAGCAGGCCGTTTGGGGAGCAAGCGCGCTAGCCTCGGATGGAGTCGTCGTGCGGGGCTTGAGCGGAGGCGGATGCTTCATCCACGATGCGCTCATCGAGTTTTGGAAGACGGCGCGAAAAGCCGTGACCGGCGGCGATGTGGTTCCGCCGAGAAAGATCTACTAAGGTGTCTTTGAGGAGGACCCATGCACCTGACACTACGGGAACAGGAGCGGCTGATGATCTACGTCGCAGCCGATGTGGCTCGCAAGCGGCGGGCGCGCGGCTTGAAGTTGAACTATCCGGAAGCCATGGCGATTCTCACCGCCGAGATTTTGGAATGGGCCAGGGATGGCAAGACCGTGGCCGAAATCATGACGCTGGGAGGGAACGTCTTGAGGATCGAAGACGTGATGGAAGGGATTGCCGGAATGATTCACGAAGTCCAGGTGGAAGCTACGTTTCCCGACGGAACAAAACTAGTGACGGTACACGACCCAATCCAATGATGAAACCAGGCGAGTATTTCCTAGAGACCGAACCTATCGAGGCCAATGTGGGGCGGAAGACAGCTAAGCTCGTGGTGCGGCACACCGGTGATCGGCCGGTGCAGGTTGGAAGCCACTACCACTTTTTCGAAGTCAACGACGCGCTGGATTTCGACCGCGCGGCATCTCGCGGCATGCGGCTGAATATTCCCGCGGGCACGTCCGTGAGATTTGAACCCGGCGAGGAGAAGGAGGTCCGGTTGGTGGAATTTGCGGGTGACCGGGTGGTGCTGGGCCACAAAGGCAGGGGAACGAAATGAGCCTCTCCATTCCCAGGCGAACATACGCAGACCTGTACGGCCCGACCAAGGGCGACCGGGTGAGGCTGGCCGATACAGAACTGATCGTCGAAGTCGAGAAAGACTTCGCGGCCTATGGCGATGAGATCACGTTCGGAGGCGGTAAGGTCATTCGAGACGGTATGGGGCAGAGCGCGCGCGCCACACGCGCGGGTGGCGCGTTAGATCTGGTGATCACCAACGCGCTCATCATCGACCACTGGGGCATCGTGAAAGGAGACATCGGAATTCGCGACGGGCGAATCGTAAAGGCCGGCAAGGCCGGAAACCCAGACACCATGCAGGGCGTCGATCCGGAGCTGGTGGTGGCGGCGTCGACGGAGGTGATCGCGGGCGAGAACATGATCGTGACGGCGGGCGGCATCGACAGCCACATCCATTTCATTTCCCCGCAGCAGATTTACGAAGCGCTTTCAAACGGCATCACCACGATGATTGGGGGCGGCACCGGACCCGCCACCGGAACCGCCGCCACCACCTGTACGCCCGGGGCTTGGAACCTGGCGCGGATGCTCGAAGCCGCCGACGCATGGCCCATGAACTTCGGGTTTCTCGGGAAAGGCAACGCCAGCACTGCTGAACCCCTTGCCGAACAGGTGCGCGCGGGAGCTTGCGGCCTGAAATTGCACGAGGACTGGGGCACCACTCCGGCGGCCATCGACGCCTGCTTGCGCGTAGCCGACGACATGGATGTGCAGGTGGCCATCCACACCGATACGATCAACGAGGCGGGATTTGTCGAAGACACGATCGCCGCCATCGCCGGACGCGTCATTCACACGTATCATACCGAGGGCGCAGGCGGAGGCCACGCTCCCGATATCATCCGCATCGCCGCGCTGCCACACATTCTGCCATCGTCCACCAATCCGACGCGGCCTTATACAGTGAACACCATCGCCGAGCATTTGGACATGCTGATGGTGTGCCATCATCTGAATCCGCTGGTGCCTGAGGACGTTGCGTTCGCCGAGAGCCGCATTCGTCCAGAGACCATTGCGGCGGAGGATATCCTTCACGACCTGGGCGTGTTCAGTATGATCTCCAGCGATTCGCAGGCCATGGGGCGGATCGGCGAAGTGGTCACGCGCACCTGGCAGACGGCGCACAAGATGAAGACCCAGCGCGGCGCGCTTTCCGAGGATTCCGCCCGCAACGATAATTTTCGGGTGCGGCGTTACATCGCCAAGTACACCATCAATCCGGCAGTGACTCACGGCATCGCGCACGAAGTGGGATCGATCGAGCCCGGCAAGCTCGCGGATCTGGTGCTGTGGAAACCAGCCATGTTCGGCGTGAAGCCGGAAATGGTGATCAAAGGTGGCTTCATCGCTTGGAGCGTGATGGGCGATGCCAACGCATCCATTCCAACGCCGCAACCGGTGCTGTACAGACCGATGTTTGGATCGTTCGGCGGGGCCACGGCTTCAACTTCGGCGACCTTCGTTTCGCAAGTCTCGCTCGACGCCGGAATCGGAGAAAGATTCCGCAAGCGCGCCGTGGCGGTAAAGGCTTGCCGCGCCATCGGCAAACGCGACATGATTCATAATTCGGCAACGCCCAAGATCGAGGTTGATCCGGAGACCTACGAGGTGCGGGCCGACGGGGAATTGCTTACTTGCGAACCAGCGCACGTATTGCCGCTGGCGCAACGATATTTTCTGTTCTGAGGGAGTATAAGGAGAACCAGCGATGAGGGCATTTCGAGTAGGGATTGCGGGTCCGGTGGGAAGCGGGAAGACGGCCTTGGTAGATCGCTTGAGCAAGCGGCTTTGGCCAGGCTTGAACATGGCCGTCGTCACCAACGACATCTACACCAAGGAGGACGCGGAGTTCCTGATCCGGCAGGGTACCCTGCCCCCGGACCGCGTGCTCGGCGTTGAGACCGGCGGCTGCCCGCACGCGGCCATCCGCGAAGACGCGTCGATGAACCTGGAGGCGATCGCCGAGCTCGAAGCGCTGCACCCCGGAATGGATCTGATCTTCGTGGAGAGTGGAGGAGACAACCTGGCAGCCGCTTTCAGCCCCGAACTGGTGGACGCCTTCATTTACGTGATCGACGTTGCCGGCGGAGACAAGATTCCGCGCAAGGGCGGACCCGGCATCAAGCGCAGCGGACTGCTGGTAATCAATAAGATCGATCTGGCGCCGTATGTGGGTGCGTCTCTCGAAGTCATGGACCGCGACGCTCGCCGAATGCGAGGCGAACGGCCCTTTGTGTTCACGAATCTGATGAGCGGCGCCGGGCTCGACGATGTAGTGTCCTGGCTTGAGGAACAGAGGGCGAAGGGCCTTACCGCATCGGGCAAGCCGTCTTCACACCATCCGGGGACGCACGAGCATCATCACCACCATCATAACGCTGAGGTATAGGAGCCCTCGATCTATTAGTTCCCGCTTCCCGCCAACTTGGCGCGCGGCGCATAAAAGTTCTCTTGGCTGCCTATCACAATTAACGATGGGTAGTCATCGGGTGCGCGTGTTAAACTCCTGTTACACCTGATCGAGAGCACCGCTTATCGGGTTTCTCCCTTAGATAGCCGCTCCGTCTTTCGGCTAGCCCGGCCCCAGTCGACCCGCGTGCAAAACCAAAACAGCGCTTCGTGCGCCCCCAAAAGAGAGGATTCACTCATGACTAGACGATGTGCCCCCGTTTTGCTTTTGCTATTGGGGTTCCTGGTAGTGGTCCCACCGTCGCAGGCGCAGATCAATCTGGGTCCCGTCACCGTTGGCGCGGGATTGCGAACCAGCTTCGACTCGACCATACCGAGTAGCGGCAATACCGACAACCAGTTCCAGCTCAACGATATTCGTCTCTACGTGAACGGGCCCGTCACCGACTATCTCAAATTCATGTTCAACACCGACTACAGCAGCGTCACTAACAGCATCGGCGTGTTAGACGCGGTGGCGGAAATCGGAAAGACTCCCGAGTTCAACATCTGGTTCGGCCGCTTCCTGCCGCCGAGCGACCGCGCCAATCTCTACGGCCCGTTTTACGCGCATGAGTGGAACGTATATACGGACGGCATCCAGGACGGATATCCGTTTGTGTTTCAAGGCCGCGACAACGGCGTCATGTATTACGGCACCTTCGCCAAGAAAGTGAAAGTCTCGATTGGTGGTTTCGACGGCAAATCCTCGACCGGGAATCCGGACCTCCTGGGGGCCGCTCGCGTCCAGATCGATTTCTGGGATCCGGAGGACGGCTACTACCTGAACGGGACCTACTACGGCGATAAGAACCTGCTGGCCATCGGGGGAGCGACTCAGATTCAAGACGGCCATACTGCGTCAACCATCGATTTCCTCCTTGAGAAGAAACTGCCCAACGGCGGCGCCTTCTCGATTGAAAGCGAGTATGCCGACTACAACAGACTGGGCGGGTACAACGCGGCCTATGCCAAGAGCCAGGGAGCGTATGGGCTGGCAAGTTACCTGTTTCCGAAAGTGGTCGGCAAAGGTAAGTTCGAGATCCTCGGCAAGTATGCCAAGGCGGATTTTACCCATGGGGCAACCCCAAGCTACGACCAGAAAACCACGGAGGTGAACCTTAACTACGTAATGAAGCAATTCAACGCACGCTTGATGTCGTTCTTTCAGAACGTAAGATTCAACGGACAGAAGTCCGATTTCTGGGTTGCAGGAATCGGACTCCAGATCCAAATGTAACGCATCGTTACTCACCTCAGAATGAAGAGTCAACCTCAGAACGAAGGAGTTAATCTATGAAACGTAAAGCAGTGTTTATGACCGGCTGGATGCTGATGGCCGGGATCGCATTCACCAAAGTCGCGGCGGCCCAGGGCACCATCAAGGTGGGCGTGCTGCATTCGCTCTCAGGCACGATGGCCATTAGCGAAACGACGCTGAAGGACACGGTCCTGATGATGATTGACGCCCAGAACAAGAAGGGCGGATTGCTGGGCAAGAAGCTCGAGGCGGTGGTCGTCGATCCGGCTTCCGACTGGCCGCTGTTTGCCGAGAAAGCGGCGCAGTTGCTGGAAAAGGACAAAGTCGCCGTGGTGTTCGGATGCTGGACCTCCGTTTCCAGGAAATCCGTACTGCCGGTTTTCGAAAAAGACGACGGCTTGCTCTTCTACCCGGTGCAGTACGAAGGGGAAGAGTCATCTAAGAACGTCATCTATACCGGCGCTGCACCGAACCAGCAGGCCATCCCCGCGGTGGATTACCTGATGAAGGAAGTCGGTGTGAAACGGTGGGTGCTGGAAGGGACGGACTACGTCTACCCGCGCACGACCAACAAGATCCTGGAGGCTTACCTGCTGGCGAAAGGCGTGAAGCCCGAAGATATTTCGATCAACTACACTCCTTTCGGTTTCTCCGACTGGCAGACTCGCGTGGCCGCCATCAAGAAGTTCGGCTCGGCCGGCAAGAAGACAGCGGTCGTATCTACCATCAACGGCGACGCCAACGTGCCCTTCTACAAAGAGCTTGGCAACCAGAAGATCTCGGCGGAGAGTATTCCGGTCGTCGCCTTCTCGGTTGGCGAGGAGGAGCTCTCGGGCCTCGACACCAAACCGCTCGTCGGCGAACTGGCGGCATGGAACTACTTTGAAAGCATCAACACGCCGGCCAACAAAGCGTTCATCGATCAGTGGCACGCTTTCATCAAGAACCCGAAGCGAACGACCAATGACCCGATGGAGGCTACCTATATCGGCTTCAATCTGTGGGTGAAGGCAGTTCAGAAGGTCGGTTCGACCGACGTGGAGAAGGTGCTGGCGGCGCTCCCCGGTACTGAGACCCCGAACCTCACCGGCGGCACTGCCAAGGTGTTGCCGAATCATCACATCACCAAGCCGGTCTATATCGGCGAAGTGAAGGCGGACGGCCAGTTTAACGTGGTTTGGAAATCCGCGGGAGAAGTGCCAGGCGACGCCTGGTCCGACTTCCTGCCGGGCAGCAAGGACATCGAAGCGGACTGGGTGACGCTGAAGTGCGGGAACTATAATAAAGTCACTAAGAAGTGTTCAGGACAGAACTACAAGTAATGAAACACTTCCCGCAGGGCGGGCAGTGGCTGTTTGTGCTGCTGCTCACCCTTTGGGGTGGCCCTGTACACGCGCAATCTCCAAAAGACGCAAGCTTCCTCTCGACGCTCGGCGAGCTGCGGGAGGCGACGTATTCCGACAAGGAAAGTATTGCCGAACGTCTGAGCCAGAGCGGTCATCCGAGCGTCCGCGCGGTTCTCACCGCGTTCTTGGAGGATCGTCTCTATTTCCGCAACAACGATCAGAAGGTCTTTATCGTCAAGTTGGCCGACAGCGATCCCCTCAATTTGATCGATCCGTTGTCGCTGAAGGACGCCGGATCCGCCTCTGCGGATAGCCTGACCAAAATCGGCACAAACAATGGTTTGAGGAGTAAGTTGAGGGCGACCGTGGCGCACTTCGCGTTGTCCAGCCCGGACGCGGCGGTGCGGTTGGACGCGGTCCGGGAGATGTCGAAGTCGTTGGACGAGCCGACTGTGGGGCTGTTGCGCGAGCGACTCGGGGTGGAAACGAACTCCGGCGTCAAGAGGGAAATCGCCACAGGCCTGGCGCTCGCCGCGCTGGACGGCTCGGACACCAAGGCCCGCCTTGAAGCTATCGCCACGCTTAAGCAAAGCGTCAGCCAGGATGTGCGGAACCGGCTGGCGCTCTTGATCGATAAATCTCCCGACGGAAGCTTCGTCGAAAGCGACGCCCAGGTCCGACAGGCCGCTGCCAGCGCGGTCGAAACCATCGACGGTTGGCGCACCTTCTATGCGGGCATCGAGACGCTGTTTTTTGGCCTGAGCCTGGGGTCGGTGCTGGTTCTGATCGCCATCGGACTGGCCATTACGTTTGGCGTGATGGGCGTTATCAACATGGCTCACGGCGAGTTGATGATGCTCGGGGCATATACCACCTACGTCGTCCAGACGGTGATGCCCGGACATATCGGGATCTCGGTCCTGGTAGCGATCCCAGCGGCATTTGTCGTCACGGGGCTGGCGGGCGTCGTGATGGAACGCACGGTTATCCGATTTCTATACGGAAGACCCCTGGAGACCCTGCTGGCGACATTCGGCGTGAGCCTCATCCTACAGCAAACGGTTCGCTCGATTTTTTCGGCGAACAATCGGTCGGTCATTACTCCCGACTGGATGAGCGGGTCGCTGCGGCTGAACGACGCGCTCTCGATTACCTACAACCGGCTCTACATCGTGATCTTCACGCTAATTGTCTTCTCCCTTATCTTGTTGGTGATGAAACGAACCCGGATTGGTCTCGACATCCGGGCCGTATCGCAGAATCGTGCGATGGCTAAGGCGATGGGTATTCGCACGGAATGGGTGGATGCGATGACCTTCGGGCTCGGGTCGGGTATCGCCGGGGTTGCGGGAGTTGCCCTGAGCCAGTTGACCAACGTAGGTCCGAATTTGGGGCAGTCCTATATCATCGATTCGTTCATGGTGGTTGTTTTTGGCGGCGTCGGAAATCTATGGGGCTCGCTCATCGGGGGCATGTCGATGGGGGCCGTCAATGAGTTGCTAGAGCCTTACGCCGGGGCCGTGCTGGCAAAGATTTTCGTCCTCGTTGGGCTGATTCTTTTCATTCAGAGGCGGCCGCGGGGACTGTTCCCGCAAGCCGGTCGAGCTGGGGAAGATAAGTAGTGAAGGAGCATAAGCAGTGAACGGCGACAAGCCGGTGCCTGGTCTCTGGAACCGGACGACCTTGGTCGCTCGCGGGGGCGGTGGGCCGTTTGATCGGGGAGCAAAATGGTTTCTGGCGGTGCTTACCGTGGTGGCAATCGCCGTGCCGATTCTCAACCAAGTTGTGCCCGCTTCGTCCGCTTTTCACCTCTCGGCTTACGGAATCACTCTCATTGGCAAGTACTTGTGTTACGGGATGCTGGCGCTGGCAGTCGACCTGATCTGGGGCTACTGCGGCATTCTAAGCCTCGGGCACGCGGCTTTTTTTTCGCTCGGCGGCTACGCCATGGGCATGTATCTGATGCGGCAAATCGGTCCCCGGGGCGTTTACGGCGATCCTATCCTGCCCGATTTCATGGTGTTTCTGAACTATAAGTCCCTGCCCTGGTTTTGGCACGGCTTCAACCACTTCCTGTTCGCGCTCGCCATGATGATTCTGGTACCCGCCCTGTTGGCGCTGGTGTTCGGTTGGTTTGCCTTTCGGTCGCGCGTTACGGGGGTTTATTTTTCGATCATCACCCAGGCGCTCACCTACGCCTTGATGCTGGCATTCTTCCGCAACAACATGGGGTTCGGCGGCAACAACGGATTCACCGACTTCAAGGACATCCTGGGTTTCGACCTGCATTCCGACCGCACTCACGTCGTGCTGCTGATGATCACCGCCGCCGTGCTCGCGGCCACCTACTTGGCTTGCCGAGCGATTGTCGAATCGAGAGCCGGGCGCGTGGTGCTCGCGATCCGCGATGCGGAGAGCCGGACCAGATTTCTAGGTTACCCCGTCGAATCTTTCAAGCTTTGGCTTTTCGTGTTTTCGGGAATTATCGCGGGTATCGCCGGCGCGTTGTACGTGCCTCAAATCGGGATCATCAACCCGAGCGAGTTTGCGCCGATCAATTCGATCGAGGCCGTGATCTGGGTGGCTGTGGGAGGGCGGGGCACGCTCTACGGCGCCATCGTCGGCGCCGTACTGGTGAACTACGCCAAAACCTATCTCACCGGCGCGTTTCCTGAAGTATGGCTTTATGCGCTCGGCGCGTTGTTCGTGCTGGTGACGCTGTTTCTGCCGCGCGGGGTGGTTGGTCTGGTGAAGGCGCGCGACAAGGATAGGCGTGACGTTAAGAGTGACGTAAAGACAGACGAGCCCCTGGAAGCGCAGGCCGATAGAGCCCAGCCATTGAAAAAATGAGCGCACACGACAAGAGACTCTATCTTGAGGACCTGACCGTTAGCTTCGACGGCTTTAAGGCGCTCAACAAACTTACTCTGTACGTCGATCCGGGTGAGCTGCTCTGCATCATCGGACCCAACGGCGCAGGCAAAACCACCATGATGGACGTTATCACAGGGAAGACGAGCCCGGATTCGGGAACGGCGTTTTTTGGGAGCGGTATCGATCTGCTCAAGTTGTCCGAAGCGGAAATCGTGGCATCGGGAGTCGGCCGGAAGTTTCAGAAGCCGACCGTCTTCGAGCAGTTGACCGTGTTTGAGAACCTCGAACTGGCGTTGGCCGGCACCCGGACATTCTTGAAGACTTTGCGGGCCCGCATTTCGCCCAAGCAACTAATGAGAATCGAAGAGGTGCTGAGCATCATCGGCCTTTCGGCGCAGCGCGAGGCGCTGGGAAGAATACTCGCGCATGGCCAGAAGCAGTGGCTCGAAATCGGCATGCTGTTGATGCAGAACCCGGAGCTGCTGCTGGTGGATGAGCCGGTTGCCGGCATGACGCCGCACGAGATCGAGCGCACCTCCGAGCTTTTGCTGTCCTTGGCCGGCGAGCACTCCGTAGTGGTTGTCGAGCACGATATGGCGTTCGTAAGATCGATTGCCCGGCGCGTCGTGGTGTTGCACGAGGGAAGCGTCATTGCCGAGGGCAATATGGAGAAGGTGCAGCAGGACCCTCGCGTGATCGAAGTTTATCTGGGTGTATGAGCGTGGGAGCCTAAGCGTGCTGGCAATCAAAGCCCTGAACCAGTTCTACGGCGGTAGCCACACGTTGTGGGACGTGGATCTGACGGTCCCCGCCGGTTCGCGCATGTGCCTGATGGGCCGCAACGGCATGGGCAAGACGACGCTCCTTAAATGCATCATGGGCCTCCAGGCGATCAGCTCCGGCGGCATCGCATTCGACGGCAGTGATTTGGTCAAATGCGCCGCCGAGCAGCGGGCCAGGCTGGGCATCGGTTACGTTCCGCAGGGGCGTGAAATCTTTTCGCATCTGACGGTGGAGGAAAATCTGCGTGTGGGACTGGGCATACGCAAGAACGGCCCCCGTACCATTCCAAGCCGTATCTTCGACCTGTTTCCCGTGCTGAAGCAGATGCTGAACCGCCGTGGCGGCGACCTGTCGGGCGGCCAGCAGCAGCAGCTCGCGATCGGCCGCGCCCTCGTGCTCCAACCGAAGCTGCTGATTCTTGACGAGCCGACCGAAGGGATTCAGCCCAATATCGTCCACGAAATCGGCGACATCGTCTTGAGGCTGAACAAGGAAGAAGGGCTTACCGTGCTGCTGGTGGAGCAGAAGCTGCCGTTCGCGCGCCGCGTGGCGAGCGAGTTCTGCATTCTCGACAAGGGCCGCCGCGTCGCTGCCGGTTCGATCGACGAACTGACGGATGAAGTTGTGCGCGCGTATCTGAGCGTGTGACAGTGGGGCAGGTCTGCGACCTGCCATTGGCCGGCAAAGGAGGAATCCATGCGTTTCTCGGCAGCTTTTGCTTTCACGCTGACGACGATTTCTCTGACCGGCTGCCGGTCGCATCAGAATCCCGCGGTGAAATCGGCCGGCTTCATTTATGTGCCCGGGACATCGGCCGCCACAGGCGACATCAAGGAACAAACCAAAGCCACGCTGGAAGCTCTGTCGGCCAGTTTGAAAACCGCCGGATCCAGCCTGGACAAAGCATGCCTGGTCAGCGTCTACTTGCGCGACGCGAGCGACTTCGCCGCGATGGGCGAAGTTTACACCACCTATTTCCCGAAGAACCCGCCGGCGCGCGTCACCGTGATGGTCGATGGGCTCCCGGACGCCGACGGCTTGGTGCAGATCTCCGCCATTGCGGTTCCGGACGGCGCCGAGCGAAAGATTCTGAAGCCCCAGGGATGGAGCAACTCGCCGCTCCCTTACAGCTATGGAGTCCAGAGCGGCAACACGGTGTTCCTGGCGGGCCTGATCAGCCGCAATGGCGTCGATAACGCCAACGTGAAGGGCGATGTGACGGCTCAGACCACCTATGTCATGGGAAACGCCACAGCGATCCTCAAGGAAGCGAATATGACGCTCAACGACGTAGCTCAGTCGCGCGTCTACATCACCGACACAGCCGATTTTCCAGCGATGAACATGGCCTACCGGGCTGCTTTCACGGATGCGCCGCCGGCTCGCGCGACCATCAGAACCGGACTCGCCAGCCCGGATTACCTGGTGGAAATCGCGATGATCGCCGTTAAAGATCCCAGCCGGATCGCAATCAATCCGCCGGGCCCCGATGGTAAGCCGGGCCCCGTGAACCCCAATTTCAGCGCGGCGATTCGCGTTGGAAACCGGCTCTTTGTCGCCGGGATGAGCGGTGAGACCGGCAATAACAAGGGCAATGCGCGAGCCCAGACCACCGAGGCGATCGCCCGCGTCGAGCGCACCATGAAAGCCGCCGGGTTCAGGTTGTCGGACGCAGTCGAAGGCATGGCCTACGTTGTCGACCGGACCAAGTTCCCGGAGGTGGATGCCGCTTACCACGATGCCTTTCGCGAGGATCTTCCGGCGCGGACGGTTGTCAGCGTCGGGCTCGTGGTCCCGGACGCGGAGGGCGAGTTTTCGTTCATCGCGCAGAAGTAACCGCACAAGCTTAAGATGACCCGGCTATAGCGTTACTGGCTCTGAGCCCTCTGAATAATTATGCAATCCAGCGAACGTCCCTCTGAACGCCTTCGCCTCTATAGCGCATAGAAAGTTTTTATGACTTTGGTCATTGACATGATCTAGCCAGTGCCAGATAATTGACCATCAGCCCGTGTCGGCTGATAGGCCGTCCTGGTTGTCGCCATTGATCGCGATGCGCCGCCACGTGTAGTGAGCCCGTCTCTCGCAGACCCAACTTTTCAAAGGAGTTTGGGAATGACTACCAAACGTGGCTTGCCTCGCTTTCTATCTATTTTTCTCGCGACTGCGTTCGCTTCCTTCAGCGGCTTTGCGCAGTCCACCACCCTTCTCCGCGGCACGGTAACCGATCCGAAAGACGAAGTAATCACAACCGCCAAAGTAGCGTTGAGCGATGCCCTAACGGGCTTTAACCGTTCGGTCACAACTGACGCGCGTGGGGAATATCAATTTGTTCAGGTTGCTCCGGGCACGTACAGGATTGTGGTCGAGGCGCCGGGTTTTGCTACGTTAACTCGCACCGACGTGCAGTTGCTGGTGAACACGCCCACGACACTCGATCTTCACATGGAACTCGGCAAGACCACCGAGACGGTCAACGTGGCCGCGGAGGCTTCCACCATCAACACCGTTGACGCTTCGGTGGGGAACGCTTTCTCGGAGGTTCAGGTCCGCGAGCTTCCGCTCGAGACCAGAAACGTCGTCCAACTGCTCAGCCTACAGCCGGGGGTGACCACGAACGGGGAGGTGCTGGGGGCGCGGCGGGATCAGAATAACATCACCCTGGATGGCGTGGATGTGAACGATAACCAGAACGCCGGCCTGGTGGCGCAGAACACGACCACCGGGACCACATATCAGGGAGTTAATGGGAACGGCGCGAACGTCAACTCGGGGTTCAACTCCGTGCTGCCGATTCCTCTCGACTCGGTTCAGGAATTCCGCGTGACTGTGGGCGGCCAAGGCGTCGATCAAGGGCGCTCATCCGGAGGCCAAGTCGTGCTGGTCACCAAGAGCGGGACGAACCAGATCCACGGCTCACTTTACGAGTACAACCGGAACACGGCGACCTCGGCGAACACATGGTTTAACAACCAGTCCGGCGTCCCAGTCCAGAAACTGGTTCGGAATCAATTCGGGGCCTCCATCGGCGGCCCGATCAAGAAAGACCGGCTCTTTTACTTCGTCAACTGGGAACAGCGCGTAGATGCCAGCAGTGTGGCTCAGGTGCGAGCTGTTCCTTCGGAGTCTCTCAAACAAGGGAATCTTCAAGTGCAATTGACCGATGGAAGCGTGCAGACCATTAGTCCGTCCCAACTTTCGCAGATCGATCCGTTGGGTATTGGTCTGAACCTGCCCTACCAGAAACTCCTAAACCAGTATCCGGTCGGCAACGACCCCGCCTTTGGCCAGGATGGTGGGCTAAACTTCAGCGGTTTCCGGTTCAATGCTCCTGACCATCTGAACGACATGGCCTGGGTTAGCAAGCTCGATTATAAATTGGACAATGCCGGCAGGCACACCCTAAGCTTTCGCGGCTCTCTCGGCGACAATACAATTGACCAAATCCTGGCGCAATTTCCGGGGCAGGCGCCGGCATCGGTTGAACGTGACAACAACAAGGGGTTATCCGCCCATTACACGGCGATTCTCAGTCCAACGCTAGTCAATTCCCTTACCTACGGCTTCACGCGCCTGGATGTCAACCTCTCCGGCGTTTCCGGGACCGGTCTGCAATTTGAGCCGACGGCTCTCGCATCGCTTCAGAACTGGGGCGCGCGGGCGAAGGGCAGGACCAATCCTCTCAATAACCTTGCCGACGACGTGAACTGGACGAAGGGGAAACATACGGTCACGATGGGGTTGAACTTCCGCTATAACCGGAACAACACGTCGAATGTTACTAGCGCCTTCCCTCTTTATGCCTATGGCGCCACCGAACTGATTGGCCTGGGTGAGGATATCGACACCTCCGTGCAAACCTATCTGGGCAACCGAACGAATAATCCGAACCTGCAACTGGCGAATCCCACCGCCGTGACAAACGCCTCAGCCATGTTGTTGGGCATGTTAAACGACGTGTTTGTCACGTATCAATACAACAAGAGTGGACAGGTTCTGCCCCAGGGAACTCCGCAGCAACGGTCGTTCATTGAACATACCTATGAGGGCTACATTGGGGATACATATCGCGTGAGCCACGAGCTTACTCTCACTTACGGGTTGCGGTACGAGAATTTCCGGCCGCCGTATGAAGCGAATGGGTTGCAAGTCGATACCACGGTGCCTCTCAATCAATATTTCGCGCAGCGAAATGGCTTACAACTACAGGGCATCCCAGCCAACCAGATGTCCGATTTCACGCTCAACTACGCCTTGAATGGACTAGCGAATGGCAAACCCTCCTGGTGGAGCCCCGACAATAAGAATTTCGCTCCGCGGTTCGGGCTCGCCTACGCACCAAGCGGTCACCATGGAGTTATCGGGAAGATTTTCGGAGAACATGGCGCCTTGCGAGTTGGCGGAGGTATCGCCTACGACCAGTTCGGAAACGACTTGATCGTGAATTACGATCAGTTTGGTTCTCTCGGCCTCTCGGATCCCACCAATTTCCCGGATTCGTACAGCTTCACAACGTCGCCGCGTTTCACCGGTGCATATCCGGCGCTGCCGCCGGCTGCCGCGGGCGGGTTCCCCTACACGCCTCCCGCCATCGCCGCAATCACCGGCACTTTTCTTGGCATTTCGCCCGACCTGAAAACGCCGTATTCGATCATGCTGAACGCGAACTACTCGCGAGAGTTGCGCGGCAAGATCACAATGGAAATCGGCTATATGGGCAGGCTTTCGCGAAGGCTGCTCATGGAGGGCGACGTGTATACTCCGCTTGAAAACTACAAAGACCCAGCTTCGGGTGTTACCTGGCAGCAAAATGCGCAGACTGTATACAACCTGGCCAACACCCTCGCGAAAGCCGCGGGCGTGCCGTACAACAACGCTGCTGCTTTAGTGGCCCAGGAAGTCATGAACAACCCTAACCTGGTCCCGAACCTTCCGTTCGTAAATAACGTATGGCCGGGATACAAGGATGCCTATTTCCCCGGCAGCGCCTCCGCGAATTATTTCTATAGCGTGTACGGCGTCTTCGGAAGCAGCTTCCTCGACAGCCTTCACGCGGCTGACCGCATCTCGGGCGAATACATTCCCGGCAAGTGCCTGAGCGTTCCCGGATGCTACACGTTTTTTGCCCAGCAAGGCAGCACCCAGCCGATGTGGATGAACGCGGGCGAAGCCAATTTCCACGGTCTTACCGTTGCTTTCCGGCGGCGCTATTCGAACGGCTTCCAATTCGATTTCAACTACACCTTGTCACACTCGATCGACAACGGTTCGGCAGCGGAATCCGGCGCCGGGGAGCAGGGCGCGTCCATTCAGGATATTTATAACCTAAGCGCGTTCCGCGGCTCTTCGGACTTCGACATCCGCCACAACTTCAACGCGAATTTCATGTATGCGCTTCCATTCGGTAAGGGCAAATTGCTCTTGCATAACGCATCGGGTTGGCTGGATCAGATCGTCGGCGGATGGCAGATCTCGAGCATCTGGCGCTACAGCACCGCGCTTCCGAGCGCGGTTGAGGGCGATCTCGCTTACAACACCAATTACTGGCTTAGCTCGCTCGCGATTGTGAACACTCCCACTGCCTCAGGCGGCGTCCACATCGATCAAAATGGAATCCCCAGTACTTTCGCGAACACCATCATATCCAACAATTTTCAGGATCAGCAGCCGGAGGGAGCGGGGACCCGCGCCGCTGTGCGCCTCGCGCCAATCTTCAACGTCGATGTGGCGCTTGCCAAGGCCTTCCACTTGCCGTGGGAAGGAAAGAGGCTTCAGTTCCGCGCCGAGGCTTTCAATGCCTTGAACCATCCCAATTTCACGAATCCGAGTCTGAGTCTGCAATCGCCGCAGACTTTCGGAGAATATCAGGGCACGATGGACCCGCGCTCCATGCAGTTCGCGCTACGCTTTGAATTCTAGGACCGCGGAGCGTAATGATATACTGAGCGCCGAGTCGGCCATGACGCTGATCGGGACGCTGCGTAGCGTCGACGATTGAAATGTCAAAACTCCTTACACGTTTTTCAGGACTGCTTTTGCTGGCCGGATCGCTGCATGCGGCCGGAAATCCGCCATCCTTCACAGTCGGATGGTCTGTGTACGTCGGTTGGAATCCGTATCAATACATGGCCCGCTCGGGAATCCTCAAGAAATGGGCGGACAAGTACAACGTCGCGATCAAAGTGCAGCGGTTCGATTACGCGCCATCGCTCGATGCGTTTGTTGCGAAGAACATCGACGCGTGTACGATGACGAACATGGAAGCTCTCGACATGCCCGCAGCGGCGGGAGTCGACACCACCGCGGTGATTATGGGCGACTATTCGAATGGCAACGACGCGGTGCTCGTGCGGCGCAACCTGACGCTCGCCCAGATTCCGGGCAGGCGTGTATTGCTGGTGGAGAAGACGGTATCCCAGTATCTGTTTGAGCGCGCGTTCGTGCTGAACAACCTGGCCGGCGAGCTGAAGCGCGTCAAGTACGTGAACACTTCCGATTCCGACATCGCCGGCGCCTTTCTCAGCGACACAAGCCAGGATGTGGTGGTGACGTGGAAGCCGCTAGTGTCTCAGATTCTTAAAGGCAAGGGGATTGCAAATATCTTCGATTCTTCAAAAATTCCCGGTGAGATCCTCGACCTGCTGGTGGTCCGCACGGACGTGCTGATCCGGCCGGATGGATCCGGCCAACGTTTCGCCAAGGCGGTGGTGGGCGCGTGGTACGAACTGCTGGGGCAAATGTCGAAATCCGGACCGGAGGCGGACAAGGTCCTCGCGGCCATCGCCGAGGCTTCTCAGGACACACTGCCTTCTTACAAGGAACAGCTTTCGACCACGCACATGTTCTATACGGCACAATCGGCGGCGGATATGACGGCTTCGGCCCAACTGAAGAAGACCATGGAACTGGTGAGGCAATTCTGCGCCTTGCACGGGTTGCTGGGAGCGAAAGCCACTTCCGCCGACGATGTGGCAATCCGCTTTCCGGATGGAGCGATTGAGGGCAAGCCTGACCGCGTGCGTTTGCGTTTCGACGTTTCCTACATGCAAATGGCCGCGGGAGGGAAACTGTGAGCCTTTTGCAAATCCACGGACGCCCAGGCCGCACGGCGGCGTGGATGCTCTCATGGTTTCTGTTCGCGACGGGCATCCTAGCCTACTTTTGGGTTTCGAGCGGCCGTCACAAGGACAATCCCGACGATCGCGTGATGCCTACGCTCCGCCAGATGGGCCGTGCTTTCACGGATGCCGTGATGAAACCCGCGGAGGACGACGAGATTGCGCCGGATTGGGATCGACAGCCGGTGTTTACAAGAATGCGCAACGGCATGCTTTGGAAGGACACAACGGCTACTGGGCGGCGCTTTTTGGTGAGTATGGCGATGCTGTTTCCGGCCGTGCTCCTGGGCTTGCACATGGGAATGTTTCCCTATGTAAGCTTATTTTTCCAGAGATTTGTCTTATTTTTTGACAAAATCGTGGCTCTGTCTCTGCTGCCAATCCTGTTTATCGCATTCGGGATCGACGAACTCGCCAAAGTGATGCTGATCGCGATCGGCGTCGCGCCGACGATCGTTCTGGATGCATTCAATCTCACGCGAGGAGTGCCGCGCGAACAGATCGTGAAGGGCTTCACCCTCGGAGCAGGGGATTTTTCAGTAACCTACAGGATCGTGTTCAAACAGATCTGGCCCCGCGTGTTGAATAGCATCCGATTGAATCTCAAAGGTGTCATGCTCTTTCTGTTTGCGGGCGAAATGATTGCATCCACCGATGGTTTGGCGTATCGGATCGCGCTGCTCCGACGGCATATGGGGATGGATACAATTATCCCGTATGTGCTGTGGGTGGCGCTTCTACTTTTCCTGGTGGATCTGGGGATGCGCGTGCTCAACCGGCGGCTGCACCCGTGGTTCAAGGAGGTTTAGATTTTCGTGGCAGCGACGCCGATCCCAATGGAGACTCTACCTGTGGCGGGAAGCCCACGGTGCGAAGCGATGATCCAACTGGAGGACGTTCACGTCGATTACCTTCAGGCCGGCAACGCCGTAAGGCAAATTCTGGGCGGTATCAACGTCATCATCGCGGCAGGCGAGTTCGTCTCGATTGTAGGCCAGACCGGCTGCGGCAAATCGACACTTTTGCGGTTGGTCCTGGCTGAGGAGATGCCCACCAGCGGGCGCGTCTTGATCGAAGGCAGCCCTCGAAAGCAACCGGACCGGCGCTGCGGTTACGTCCCCCAAAAGTATTCTCTGTTTCCGGACCGAACCGTGCTGGACAATATTACGTTCGGGCTGGAAGTCACCGAAATCGGATTCCTGGGCCGGTTCGCTCCTGCGCGTCGGGCGCGTCGGAGAGACTTCCAGGCCGAGGCCGTGGACTACCTGAACCGGATGGGTCTGCGTGAATCTGACGCCGCCAAGTATCCGCACCAGCTTTCGGGCGGTATGCAACAACGTGTCGCCATCGCGCAGGCGCTGATCGTGCGCCCAAAGATTCTTTTGATGGACGAAGCTTTCAGCGCACTCGATCCGGGAACACGCGGCGGGATGCAGAGGCTGATCAAGAAGCTGTGGCGCGAGACACACACGACGATCCTGTTCGTTACCCACAATCCACGCGAAGCCGTCACGCTGGCGACGCGAGTGATCGCACTGGGCCGCGATCGCGGCGATGAATACGGCGCCTCTGTCGTGCTGGATCTCGCAGTCCCTGAAAAGAAGGACCAGGAAGAGATGGCCCGTCTTATTGGCTGCGTGGAACGGAGCACTTTTCCATATGGAATGCGCGGCGAAGGAGACGAGACGGTGGTAGTCTGAAGTCTCTCAGTCAAATGTCCTTTTACAAAAGCCATGCGCCCGGCTACCGGGAACACCAGAGAGAGCTGTCCCTGCCGGATCTCGAAGGAATGAGAGCGCTCCGCGGAGAGAGCGAGATTCCGCTGCGGCAATGGCAGGAAGAAGTGCGTCGCGGCAAGGAATTAGGGCTGGACTGTGTCGATTCGATCCAAGACAAGACAGAGATCAGTTGCTTTCAACGCGGCGAGTTGCCGCATTGGTCGGGGATCAATACGTTCCTCAAGACCCACTATCTCGAAGATGTGCGCAAGGTGGGCGAATACGATGTCGCATTTTTGGGCGCGCCGTTCGACATCGGCACCACTTACCGCGCTGGAACGCGTTTCGGACCGCAGGGCATCCGGAGAATCTCTTCGCTCTACACGACGTACAACTTCGAGCTGGGCGTGGATCTGCGCGAGTCCTTGAAGATGTGCGACGTGGGCGACGTGTTCTGCCCGGCCAACATCGCCAAGAGCCACGATCAAATCACGAAAGCCGTGGCGCATGTTCTTTCCCAGGGAACGCTGCCGATGATTATGGGTGGCGATCACTCCATCGGGTATCCATGCGTGCGCGGCGTCGCGCAATGTGTCGAGGGGAAGGTCGGCATCATCCATCTGGACCGGCACATCGACACTCAGGAGAAGGACATGGACGAGATTATGCACACCTGTCCATGGTTCCACGCGACCAATATTCCGAACTGCCCGCCGACCAATCTCGTGCAAGTTGGCATCGGTGGATGGCAGGTGCCGCGGCCGGGCGTGAAGAAAGGGCGCGAGCGCGGCTCCACGGTATTGACGATTCAGGACATCGAGCGCATCGGAATCGACAAGACCATCGAGATCGCGCTTGAAGTTGCATGGAAGGGCGCGTCCGCGGTTTATCTCTCGTTCGACGTCGACTCCGTGGACGCCGGATTCGTGCCGGGAACAGGATGGCCGGAGCCCGGAGGATTTCTACCGCGTGAGGCGTTCGCCATTTTGAAAGGCGTGGCAAAAGAGGGTATCGTTGCGATGGAAGCGGTGGAGGTTTCGCCGCCGTACGACATTTCTGACATCACCGCCTTGATAGCGGTGCGTGCGTTAGTCGATGTGCTTGCCACAATGGTGAAACATGACCGTATTGGCGGAAAGCTTACTTAGCGAGCCCGCGGCGCGCACCGCGTCTCCGTTATTCCTTATTCTGAGCGATCTGCCGCCGCACAGTCCCGCTTGGCCGCTTGCGGATGCTCAGATACAGGCCGTTCGCGCCGCATGTGCGAGCGTGCTCGGATTCGAACCAGATGTACGTCTCGTGCCGATTGCAGAAATGGCCGTGCAGCCGGAGGGCGAAACCTTCGTCATACCTGCCGCCCTCGACTTCAGCTTATGGGAGCGCGACTCCCTCGGCCAGCGCCTGGCTGAGGAACGCCGTTGCCATGCAGGGGCAATCATTCACCACGACGATGTCGATCCGGGCCATCCATTAATCATCGAAGCGTTGGCATCGCAAGCGGCAGTCGCTCTGGGGGAAACTCCTCCACAGAAGAGCGGTCTTATTCTGGCGGCCAGCGGCCATGGGGATTCGGGAAGCCGGGCGCAGAGTTACCGGCTGATGCGGCTGCTGTGGGAACAGTTGGGGTTTGGCAATGCTGACGTCGCCTTTGTGCGCCACTCCCAGCCATTCCTCGCGCACGTTCTGGAACGGTGCGCCAATGATCCGCTCCCGTGGATTGTGCTGTTCCAGAATCAATGGGAATCGGAGCACGCCCAGTATGCGCGAGTGATGGTTGAGAACGTGCAGCATTCCCACACCGCGGACCTGCGCTTTGCGCCGCCGCCGAGTGCACATCCGCTTCTGACCGCGTGGTACGCACAACGGATCATCCGTTTGTGGCAGGATAAGCGAACTCGCGAGGCCGCTCGGACCCCTTCTCCGAAGCGGCTGCCGCCGGCGGGACCATCGATCCAACGTTGTGGCGCCGGCCTGATTGCCCGCGCAACAAGCCGCGATCTGATGGCCGAAACGCTGAGCGAAGTCTTGCCTCCCGGCAAGCCGGAACGCGTTCTGGTGAAGGTGACCTGGCACGGGTATGCTCCCGGAACCTACACCGATGCGGCCGCACTTGATTTGCTGTTGCGGGCGCTGCCGTCGCGGGCTGTGGTGCTGGAAGGGCACACCAGCAGCCGCAATCTTGGCGGTGAGCAATTCAATTGGGAGACCGAGGCGCGACAGAACCGCGCCTGGATTCGCCAGCAGGACGCGGAATACTTGCGGCGCACCGGCCTTCAGGATGTCCTGGCGCGGAACCGTGCCGAGTATGTGAATGTGACAGAAGCGTTTTGGGACGAGGATTGTCCGGGCGATCCCGCTCAGTTTGTTCCCAAGACGCTGCTGGATCTTCGCGGCTGCCCCATGTTGAGCTTCGCGAAGTTCAAGGGACCCACTCGTCTGGGAATCTCCAACCTATTCGGATTGATTCCCTTACCTCTGCGCAGTTCCTGGCACGGTCCGAATATCACCTGGTTCGCACGCGTATGTTGCGGCCTTGCGAAATTGTATGGCTCGCTGTTCGAATTGTGCGGGATAGTGGAAGGGATTTACTCCGCCGTGCGCTGGAACAGGCAAGGCCTGTATCGAAGCCGCTGGGGCAACTACGATCTGCTTCGCGATGCAGGCTGCGTCACTGCCAGCCGTGGATTGGTGGCAGCCGACATCCTGGCAGCCCGGTTACAAGGCCAGGATGTCCGCCGGAGCGCGTTTTTCGACGTAGTCCGGCAGGAGCTCGGCTGGGACCGTGAAGCGGCGGACGTATCCCTGCCTGAAGACGTTGCGACCATATTCGTTTGATCGCAGCCAGATCCAAACAGCGTTCCGCGCGCAAAGAGCATGGCTCGCACACATCTGTGCGACACTGAAACTGTGAAAGGAAGCGAGTTCCTGCGGAAGCTGCAGCGGCTATCCCGCCGCCGGGGCGTTCGTTTCCAGTACGAGCCAAGCCTCGGCAAAGGTAGCCATGGACGTGTTTGGCTCGGGACGGCGTCAACCACTCTGAAAGACTTGAAGAAGGAACTGGGGCCGGGGCTTCTTCGAGCGATGTGCCGAGACCTTGGGATCGAACCCCGTGACCTGTAAGAAGGAGAGCAGATGTTCACTTTCGCGTACCCCGCGGTTTTCGCCCGTGATAAAGACCGGCGATTGCTAGTCGCCTTTCCCGATTTTCCCACGGCTCACACGGACGGCGCCGATGCCAACGAAGCGATGGAGGAAGCGATTGACTGTCTGGGCAGCAGCATCGCGTTCGCAATGGCCGACAAGACAAACGTACCCAAGCCGTCGCGTCTGAAACGCGGCCAAAGGCTGGTACCGGTGCCTCTTTGGATCGTGGCCAAACTCGCTCTGTACTGGGCGATTCGAGACCTTGGCGTGAGCCAATCGGAACTGGCTCGCCGCCTCAGCGTGCGTGAGACCGTTGTGCGGCGCATGCTGGACCCGAACCATGACACCAGACCGGAGAAGATTCAGGCGGCGCTCGAAGCTCTCGGCAAGCGAGTGGTCATGGCGTACGACGACGCTGCGTGAACCTTGGGCTCACAAGGTTTAGGCGGCAGTCCGCAACTAAAGTCGCGCTTCCGGCCCGTCGATCTGTGAGAAGACCGAGGAGCTCCCCTAATGAAACTACTAGCGAAAACCGTTTGGAGAACACTGAATCCGAAGTTGAGTATCGTGGTGGCGACCAGCGTGGCTCTGTTCGTATCTGCCTGCGGCTACTCTCCTCAAAGCCTGATCCTGGGCACGTGGGAGGTGGAAAGCGCTATGAAAATGACTGTTGAATTCAACAGAGATGGCACGGCGAAGCTCACTATGCTCGGGCAGACGCTCCAGGGTACGTACAAGTTGAACGCCGAAAACGAATTGGAGTGGACACTCAACGGCAAAACGACAAAGAGTAGGGCAAACGTGACCGCAACCGAACTGGAATTGACAGGCGACGCTAATCGAACGATTAAATACAAGAGAAAGTGAGCAGGCGCCGCATCGGTGCCGGGCGTCGTTGAGTTAGGTTTTCTTGCCGTGGTACCTGAGGCTTTGGCCTTATTGTCGCGGTCTGTGGAAACTCGCAAAATTGAAAAGTGAAACTCCGCGTATTCGTTGTTGGTCTCGCTTGGACCTTCTGTCTTTGTGGCCAGAAGAAGGGCTTTGACTTTGCGGAGGCGTGTTTTAGGAATCCATCGCTTCCCTACTGCCCCAATCGCGATTTCGTGATCAAGCCGCCGAAAGGCGGAGCACCTTCCAGCGGCGCCTACAGCGGAGCGTCGCCTTCAACGGCGGGACAGGCGATTACGATCGATGCGGCAGGCATCGACTGGCGATTCGCCGACCCTTCCGCGGACGCGCTCGCCGCGCTCAATTGCAGCAAACTGCCGGGGTCGAGTTTCGCTCACAGCGTGATCGACCAGTTGGCATCCAACCAGGGTCTCAGTCCGGCGGAGGCGCAGAACATCTTCCGGGCTTTGTCGGGTGTGAGTCAAGTCGCGCTTTCCGTCCGCGCGGACACGGTCTTAATCCTGGTTACGGGCCGGGCTGCGGATGCTATTCTTCCCGCACTCCAATCGGGTTGGAAAAGTATCCCGGTTGGGGAGCACGCGTTGCTGATCGGGCAGGCTGCCGCAGTGGATCAGGCTTCACGGCGGCTCTCGATGGATAGCGCGCTCGGCGAGTTGCCGCAGACGGCCCAACAGCGGCCTGCCGGTAGCGAGTTTTGGGTCGTCGGGTCAGCCAAGCTGGCTGGTCAGGAGGCTGTAAGCGCGGGGGTGACACGATTCGAGTTGACGGCGTCGATATGGGACCGCCTAACCAGCGACGCAGCCTTCGAATTTGCCGGAGCACCCGACCCAAGCGCAATCCGGCCGTGGCTGAGCACTCTCGGCGACGCCCAGGTCGAGGGCAATGCTGTACTCGCGAGAATGTCAATGGACGCCGACGAAACGCGGCGTAATCTGACCCAAATTGCCATGAGTCCTCTTGGCCGGAGCCTCGGGGCGTTCATTCAGTCGGCGCGATATCTTCCTGTGCGCGATACGGCGGCCACGGTACACACCAAGCCGGTCATTTACGGATTGGATGATGGTCCACGAGAAGTGAAGTAGGCCGTTCCTGCGGCATCGCCCCAATCCTGTTCGTCCCGGCGCCTCAAGCGGCGGTGATTCGCCGGATTAGCCCGGATTTCTCACAGGCGTTTGTTCGTGATGAGGTGGCGCACGCACTCCTGCGTGCCGCGTCGCCAACTCCTGGCGACGCTGGGTTCAGACACGGTGTCGCCGGCCGAGGACGGTGTCGAGATGAGTCTCGACACTGCACGCAGGAGTGCGTGCGCCACAACGCCAGACGGACTGTGAGAAATGCGGGTTAGTCCCGCTGCCGAGGCAACTTCTTCCCACGGATCCGGTTCAGCATCGCCGTCAACTGCGGCGCGGCCGTTCGTACGATCTGCGTCCGAGGCTACGTTCGGATAGGACGGGTCTTTATTTGCATCGGTCCGCGAGCCTTTGCTTTTCGCGCCATTTTTTGTGGCAGTTGGCACACGAAGCAGACAGCGCATCGGCGGCATCGACCATCTTGTCTTGGTTCTTGGATTGCGCCGCCGTGTAAGCCTTCATTCCGGCATCCCGAAGCTCTTGAACAAATTTCGGCCAGTCCGGATTATTCATCGGAACGGGCAAGCCATTCGCGCAATTTCGTCCCGGGACCAAGAGTAGATTGGCGGACTCACTTAGAGCCAGTGCCGCATTCTCTACAGCCTGCCAACCTCCGAAGGTGCTTGCCAGGGGATTCGTCGCCATCGAGGGATCCTGGCCGGGGACAAATTTCACGTCCGCTGGATTGTCGGTTTGCGCGGAGAAAACCACGTTTGCCGCCGGATACAGGACGCCCCGCATCAACCGGTTCAGATCGGTCTGAACCTGCATCGTCGCCGTTGTCGGGTTGGGCGGTCCCGGACCTTTCGAAGCCGTTTGCGCTGGCAGAGATAGGTCCAAAACCACGACCAGCATTGCGGGCAGAGTCATACTGTGCATTTGATCATTCTAATTCTAATTCTGGACGCACGAAGAGGCCGGGGCGCTTTACTCTGAATCTGGCTGAACAGGTGGGCTGTGTAGCGAGCGGCGGCCACTCGTCCACTCGTTCTGGACTGGTGGGAGGGCGTTTCGATAAGCGGAATGGTTCGCTTGGAAGTTCCTCGCATCTTCCGGGTCACCTTGGCCCTTGTAATACGCGGGTACTTGGGATATGCGCGCAATGGCCGGCTCCGGTCAGGGAAAGCTTTCGCCGTTGCGACCAAGGTTGGGTGCAGAATGAGTCGGGCCGAAGAGTCAAAACGGAAATTCCGATCAAGATAACTGGAGCCCCGGCGCGGTGCTACGCTCTACCGAACGGCTGTCCGGCTTTTGCGGTGGTTACGTGATGGCGCCTGGTGCCGCGGTACCGACATTCCCAGCTAGGCCGTTCCCACCACATCGCCGACTTCACGGGAGTTATTCCGCCGGACCGACCTTGAACGTATTTGCGGAGCCAAGCGCGTTTGTCAGTACTATTCCGGCGAACTTCCTCGAACCGGATTTCTGACTGGTTGAGCGCTCCTAGTTCCGCGAAGCCGCCGAGTGAATCTCGGCGACATACCCGCCTGGGAATTGAACCATGCTGGCGCTCCTTTGATCGGCCGTATAGGGACCGACGAGAATGGTGACGCCGGCTGCCTTCGCCTTGGCGAGGGTGTCGGTGAGGTCTGCGACTTCATATCCCGTCGTCTCGCGCCCGTAGGGGTAAGGAAGATGACCGTCCGTCACCAGTACGGTCATCTTGCCGAACATCGAGTCAATTCGAATCCGCCGGTAAGTATCGATCGGCCGCCCGATCTCGATCCCAGGCGCGTGCGTAACATCGGAGACCGTTTTGCCGCGAGAGAAGGCAAGAAAGCTTCGCGTGAAAGCCGTCACCCTCTCCGGGGACACATAAACCCGGTTCTCTGGAATCGTTCGAAGCGCCGGATACGATGGCGGCATCGTGTGCCAGTAGAGCTGCATGTTAACGCCGCCCGGCCACTGGATGATCGCATCCCGTCCGATCGGATCGTTGAACGGACCGACCAGCACATCAGCCCCTGCCGCGCGGGCGACTGAGATCGCCGCGTCCAGGTCAGTCACCAGGTAGCCCGTCCGTTCCACTCCGAACGGAAACGGAATAGGCGTCTTGAAACCAAACACGGACAACATGCCCGCGGGAGTCGTGACCAGCTGCGAAATTGTGCTGCTCGGAGTTGGCGTTACGGTGACAACCCCTTGCTTGCCGGCAGACCCGCCGAACGTGGCCAGGAAGCTGGCTACGAAACGGTCAAAATCATCTGGTGCTACGTACACATGGGTCGAATCGTATTGCGGTCCAACTGCCATGTTTGCTGTCGCGGCGCAACCGATATTTGGCGCGGCCCAAGGCAGCAGGGATAGAGGAATCACTCCCCAGCTGAGGAAGGCCGCTGAAGCCATCGCCAGGAATCTGTCTAAAACACGCATTGGATTCCTCTCTCTTTTTTGTCGGCCTCGGATCTACGATGACACACAGTTTGGTAGAGCGTCGCCAAGCGGTATGTCGGAACTATTGTAATGCCGCTCTAGCGCCCAATAGGCGAACGGGTCCACAACGGCGTTCGAGGAAGCTGGCAAGAATGGGAACGATAAGTCGGCGAGTATCCGGGGATCTGTCGATCAAGCCCCAAAGCGAGATTAGACCCGGTAAACGCCGCTCCAATCGAACCGCAAGTCCGCGGCCGTCGATGCCAGCTTTACTGAGGCGCAACTCGTCAGCGCCCGGCAGCAGTCTACCTCAAGAAAACGTCGATGCCAGAGTACTTCGTCGGATATAACGACCAGGCTCAGGAGCGAGTCCCTTGCCAATCGCTTCCTCTGCCTTCTTGAAGGTGCAGGAGTGGCCCGCCTGATTCTGCGGGGAAAACATACAATCCTTGGCAAAAACGTCGACGATGGATGCCCCGGCCGGCAGGGGGAGAGGCGTTCGCACAGCACCGTCCGCGGGCGCCTCGTAGCAGCCGGCGGTGTACTTGGTTGGGTTTGAACCTCGAACGATAACCGACTGCATTATCCAGGATCGGCATGCTCCAACTGGCCGAATCATGTAAAATGGCATCGACTGTTGGGCCAACCCACAGTATTGCACCAGAATGAATACACGTCTCACCATCGATAAAGCTGGCCGCGTCGTCATCCCCAAGCCATTGAGAGAAGAGCTGCATCTGGAGCCCGGCGACTCGCTGGAAATGGAAAGCGCCGGGGAGCGGATCACCCTGCGCCCTGTGCGTGGGACCGGACCGCTCACGAAAGAGCATGGGGTCTGGGTGTTTCACTCCGGGCAGCCCCTGCCCGCTTCCACCACCGATAAGATGCTCCAGTTGATACGCGAGGAACGCGACATGGCTAACCTCGGCAAGGGCGAATGAAGGGATTTTTCGATACGTCGGTCCAGGTGCCGGTGTTCGACGGGGATCGCGTCCACCATCAAGCCAGTCTGGCTCTGTTCATCCAATTCGACAAATCGACGGGCTGCTGTGGAGCGCACAGCTTGGCCGAAGTCTACTCCACGCTGACCCGTATGCCCGGCAAGCAGCGTATCGGCGGCGAGCAAGCCATGCTGTTCATCGGCAGCACACGCGAGCGGCTTTCCATCATTGCGCTCAGCGGCGATGAGTATGCCGATGCGCTCGAAGCCTCGGCCGCTTTGGGCATCGTGGGCCGCGGCATCTACGACGCTATGCTTGCCCACTGTGCCATCAAAGCCCAGGCGGACAATCTATAGTTGGAACGCCCGCCACTACACTCTGTGCGGGCCGGAAGTGGTCGGACTCCTGAGGACGCCCTAAGGCAGTTCCGTCAACGCCCTGCCCAAAACTGCCTTACTCCTCAACCTCTTGCGAAAAAACCTTGGCCCTATCGGCGTTCATCGGCGTTAATCTGTGGCCGTAAAGGTGTTATGCCATCCGATAAACAAATTCAAGCATCGAAAGCCAACGGAGCCCGTTCCCGAGGCCCCATCACCGAACAGGGCAAACGCAATTCCTCCCGCAACAGCTTGCGCCACGGACTTCTCGCCCAAACCGTCGTCCTGGAAGAGGAATCCAGGCCCCGCTTTCTGGAGCTGCTCGCGGCCTACATGGAGGAATACAAGCCTCGCGCCGCATCCCAAGTCTCGCTGGTGGAGACCATGGCGGTGGCTCGCTGGCGTCAGTTGCGCATCTGGGGAGTGCAGTCGGCCTCCCTGGATCGTGACATGGCTCTTCAGGACCCGAATGTAGGACCGGCTCCTATCCGTGCTCTCGTGGCATTGCGCGGCTCGCCGGAGACCCTCTGCCCACCCGAAGTTCTGCTCCGCTATGAGATCGCCTTCGATCGCCAATTCTCCCGCGCCCTCAGCCGTCTTATAACTCTTCAGTCCCTGCCCGTCGCCCGGCAACCCGTCCCCTACCACCCCGAAACCCCCGCCGGCCAAACCTGGAAAGAGGAAAATATTCCACTGCCAAACGAACCCGGTAAAGAATTGAAACCAAATGGGAGCCCCGATTCGGAGCCGCAACCGTGAAGGACGTGACGCGACTCTGATAGGAGGTGTATTATGATCTGCATGACCAAGCTAGCGAATCTCGACCGTGTAACCGGACGCCGCGAGTTTATGGGCGCTCTGTCCCTGGGATTCCTGGCGATGACCGAGCTCGGCCAAGCCGCCGACGACCAAGTGATCGCGTTCACCGACGCCAGGCCCTTCAACCCCCAAGCTCCCAACCTGCCGTGGGATCAGTTGGCTACGATGACGCCCAATGAGCAGATGTTCTTCGTCAAACACTACGACTATCCCACCGTCGATATGAATGCGTGGAAACTGGACATCGGCGGCCTGGTGAGCAAGCCGCAGGCGCTCACTCTGGATGCCCTCAAAGCGCGCCCCAGGAAGGAAGCCACGCTGCTGCTCGAATGCTCGGGAAATCCGGCCACCGGCGGGCTGATCGGCAACTGCAAGTGGACCGGGACTCCGCTCGCGCCGCTGCTCAAGGAAGCCGGCCTGAAGCCCGAGGCCACCGACGTCGTGTTTTTCGGCTGGGACACCGGCGCCGAAAAGCTGGGCAACGCCGATTACAAAATGAATTTCGGGCGCGATCTCACGATGGCGGATGCGCTGCGCGACGACGTGCTCCTGGCCTGGGACATGAACGGCAAGCCTCTGGAGGATCGCCACGGCGCGCCGCTGCGGCTTGTCGTCCCCGGCTGGTACGGCGTGGCGTGGGTGAAATACCTGACGCGCATCGAAGTGCACGACCGTCCGTATCAGAATCGTTTCATGGCTCGCGACTATGTCACGCTGCGCGGCGAAAAGCACGGCGACGACATCGTCTGGCGCGAAACGCTAGTGGGCAAGATGAACGTCAAATCGGTTCCGGCCAGGGTGGTCAAGCCCGCGAGCGGTAGCCTGAGGGTGGAGGGCGCGGCCTGGAGCGACGGCACGCCGCTCAAGACGGTGGAAGTGAAGATCGATGACGGTCCCTGGAAGCCGGCGACGATTCAATCCAACGGCGGCAACAACCACACCTGGAGCTTCTGGAGCTACGATTGGTCCGACGCCATGCCCGGCGACCACACGGTTTCCTCGCGCGCCACCGACGCCAAAGGCGCGGTGCAGCCGGCCCCCGACGATCCCCTCATCACCATGAAGAAAACCCGCTGGGAGAACAACCAGTGGGCCGTCCGCAAAATCAAAATCTAGTGGGGCAGGTCGCCGCCCTGCCTTTTCGTCCGCGGCATCGTGCCGCGGCCTTCAGGCATCCTATATATATGAACGTTGCCATCGAAGGAATGCATTGCCAGGCGTGTGTCCGGCGCGTGGAGAAGGCCATCGCCGGCGTCGAAGGTGCGCGGCCCGACAAGGTCGAGATCGGCTCCGCGGTTGTTGCCATCGATGCCGCGCATGAGCAGGCCGTGCTCGACGCCGTCCGCAAGGCTGGATACGAAGCTTGCCGGCTTGACTCACAAGAAAAGACGGAATGACCGAGACGCTTCACATCAACGTCGGCGGAATGACTTGCGCCGCTTGTCAGGCGCACGTGCAGCACGCGCTGGAGGAGACTCCGGGCGTTGAAAAAGCCGCCGTCAGCCTCATGACCAACGAGGCTACTGTCGTCTTCGACCCGCACACGGTCGCGGCGCCGGCGTTGCTCGAAGCCATCCGTGAGACCGGCTATGAGGCCGATCTCCCCACCCCCGGGCACACCGCATTTGAAGAGCAGGAGGAGCGCGAGCGCGCGCAGGTCGCGGAAGCCCGGGAACTCTCCATCAAGGCCGTAGTCAGCTTGGCGCTGGGCGGCGTGAGCATGGGCTTGTCGATGATGTTCCCGGGCGATACTCGCGTGCATTGGCTCCTGCTCGGAATCGCGGTGTTTGTGATGGGCTGGGCGGGCCGGCGCATTTACGCGGGTGCGTTCACCGCCGCGCGCCACGGCTCTTCCGACATGAACACGCTGATCGCGCTTGGCACCGGCGCGGCGTTTGTGTATTCGGCCGCCGTCACCATCGCACCCGAGTTCTTCCTCGAGCGCGGCATCGCGCTCGACGTGTACTACGAAGCCGCGGTCCTGATTGTGGCCTTCGTCGTCACGGGACGAGCGCTCGAAGCCCGAGCCAAGCGCCAGACCACGGGCGCGCTGCGCAAGTTGATCGGATTACAGTCGCCCACGGCTCGGGTATCGCGCGATGGCGTGGAGTGTGAGATTCCCGTGGCGCGGGTGCGCCCCGGCGACCTGATCGTCGTTCGCCCCGGCGAAAAGCTTCCCGTTGACGGAGTCATTCTGGATGGCGCAAGCTTCGTCGATGAATCCATGCTCACCGGCGAGCCCGCGCCGGTCGAAAAGCACGCGGGCAGCGCGGTGACGGGAGGCACGCTCAACACTGCTGGAAGCTTCCGTTATCGCGCCACGACGTTGGGCGAGGCCAGCGTGCTGGCGCGCATCGTCACTCTGATGCGCGATGCCCAGGCCTCCCGCACTCCCATGGAGCGGCTCGCCGACCGCATCAGCCGCGTCTTCACGCCCACGGTGATCGGGCTGGCGGCGCTGACGTTCCTTGGATGGATGATCGCGGGCAGGGGAGTCACGCAAGCGGCTGTCTCCGCGGTGGCTGTGCTCATCATCGCGTGTCCTTGCGCGATGGGCCTGGCGGTGCCGACGGCCGTCATGGTCGCGACGGGCCGCGGAGCCGCGATGGGATTGCTGATCAAGGGCGGTGAAGCGCTCGAAAAACTCCGCCGCGTGGACACGATTGTTCTGGATAAGACCGGCACCGTGACCGAAGGCAAGCCACGCGTCACGCAGGCGGACATCGGGGACGACGATCTGCGCCTGGCGGCTTCCGCCGAGAGCCGGTCCGAGCATCCGTTGGGCAAAACCGTGGCGGACTTCGCGGCCTCTCGCGGTCTGGGGCTTGCCGCGGCTGAGGATTTTCACGCGACGGCGGGGCTCGGCATCCGGGCTCGCGTGGAAGCCCACGACGTTCTTGTCGGCAACCTTGCGTTCCTTGCAGGCCGCGGTGTTACAGCCCTGGGCGAAGGCATTCTCGTCGCGGTGGATGGACGGTATGCGGGATCGCTGCTCGTATCCGACCCGATTCGCGCGACCACAAAATCCGCAGTGGAGGATTTCGCGCGGCTCGGTCTGGATGTTGTCCTACTCACCGGCGACCGGAAAGAGACGGCGGAAGCCGTCGCGCATCAAGCGGGCATCGGACGCGTGATCGCGGAAGTCCTCCCCGATGGGAAGGCCGCTGAGATCCGCCAGTTGCAGAGTCAAGGCCGCACAGTCGCCATGGTGGGCGACGGCATCAATGACGCACCCGCGCTGGCGCAGGCCGATATCGGATTCGCGATGGGATCGGGAACGGACGTCGCCATGGAAGCCGGCGACGTGACGCTGCTGCGGTCCGATCTTCGCGCGGTGGCGCAGGCCATTTCGCTTTCGCGCGCGGCCTGGCGGGTGATGCAGCAGAACCTGTTCTGGGCGCTGGGCTACAACGTGATCGCGATTCCGGCCGCCGCGCTCGGCTTCCTCAGCCCGGTGATCGCGAGCGCGGCCATGGCGGCCAGCTCTGTCAGCGTGGTCGCCAACAGCCTACGCCTCAAGCATGCCAGCCTGTCGTGACGTGGCGCACGCACTCATGCGTGCCGCGTCGGCACTCTTGCCGACGCTGGGTTCCGAGGGCCATCCTCACTGGCAATGGAACGGATCGGCGCCGATGGTGCCGCGGAGCTCCTGCAAATATGCAGGACTACTCACGCGCGCCAGTTCGCGGCGCACGACGTCGAAACGCTGTTCCAGATCGATACCGCCGCCCGCCACATGTCCGTTCCCTATGTTGCCGGGCCCGGCGCGAAATGCCTCCAGCGCCGAGGCATGACGCCACCACAGCGCAACGTCCCGCTCTTGCTTGACACGCAGACGCTCCTGGTACCAGTCGCTGGCGAGCATGGTCTCGCGCAGGAATAATGCGCGCACTTCGGGCGAGTCGATCCCCATCCCTTCATAGCTGCCATGCGCCATGATATGCAGCAGGGCCTTGAGCGGAGGACAGGCCGCCTCCACGCTGCCGTCTTCAAAGTAGTGGAGCGCCACGCGGCGTTGCGTCTCCACGATGGCATCGACGCCGGCCGCGAAGAGCTCCGGGTCCTGCTCTTCCGGCCGCAGCATTTCGGAGGTGAAAACCGAGCCCGGCGTCTCGAAGATGCGCCCCAGGAAGTGGTCCACAAAAAGGGAGGTGATGCGGAAGCCCAAGCGACTGGCGAGCACCGTGCGTCCGCCGATTGAAACATCCTCCACGCGTTCCAGAAACCCGTTCTCGACCAGGAACCGGGGATCGCGCTCGGCGACGCGCATCCGGCACCAGATCTCCGGAACCAGCAAGCTGACGTCGTGATCCACGCGCAGGTACGGGCCCACATAGCCGGCCGACGTGGTGAACCCCGCATATCCCGTCAGGATCGCGGACACCAGCGCGTTGTTGAGATCCACCACCGGCCAAAGGGCGTTGAACGGTCCCTTGGTGAGAGCGCCCTCGCTCCCGAATCCGATCATCGACGGCGATTTGCCGGTGAGACTGGAGACAAATTCCATAAACAGCTCCGGCAGCTCCTGATAATGGATGGGGCTGTACACGGCGAGAGGAGGCTGGCCGGTCTTGAGATCCGGCGGGTTGTTTCTCCGCCCGGCAAGCACCGCGTTCACCGGGAAATGGACCGGCCGTGCGGCGGGGACTCCGCGCTCCAGGCGAGCCGCGATTTCGGTGAGGTAGCTTTCCCGCGGCGCCACCAGATCGGGCCGCTTCTGCAAGTAGCGCGGGTTTTTCGAAGGCTGGCCGTCCACCATCCGCGGGTGCGCCGAGGAGACCACATACGACGGGCCGCCGGCGCCGTTTCTCGCGACGCCCTGCTTGGCAAAGTCTTCGATCAGCACCTTCATCGGGTCGGCATAGCGATCGAACTCCACCACATGTTCCACCATGCTGACGGCCCGTTCGATGGAGATCGGCTCGTAGTTGGAGAGAAACACCCCGGTGCCGGCCATATCGGCCTCGGCTTGCGGATCGGCTCCGCGGTGAATTGCATCGTCGGGCCGTTGGAACAGCAGCATCTCGCAGTTGGCCACCAGCTTGACGCTGGGGTTGGCATACTCCGGATCGAGGTCGTTCAGGCTCTCCCGGGGCAGGACCACCGAAGCGGTGATGTCGTCCTCGAACTGCACTTTGTCGGCCGGAAAAAAGTCGGGTCGCAGCTTGTAAATGCGCCAGGAGCCGTCGCGATCGTAACCCACGCGCAAATAGTTGCTGATTAACTTCTGATTGTCGAACTTGAGCTCATGTCCCAGAAAGCCGTTGATTCGGTCGACCGTGAAGTGCTCGCGCAGGCTCTTATCAGTGAGCTCGCCCCATTCGGGCCGATAATAACGCTTCACGGTGAAGAGGATCTGGCGGGTGGTCTGGGGCAATTGCCGCAGCCACTCGTTGTACTCGCTGGTGTAATGAGGCGAGGGCGTCAGAAGCTGAATCACGGAGCCGAGCGAGCGTTCCGGGCTCAGGATCGGCCGCCGCGTGCGCGGGTCCGCGGCGCGATCATTGAAGATCGCCGAATAGTCCTTCGCCAGGATTTCCGCGACTTGTTCCAGGTCGCGGTGGTAGTCGCGAACGAAGACGGGCCCTTGCAGCAGCGAGTTGGCGATCGACTTGGAGATCTCCGATTTGCCTCCGCCGGAGACCGTGCAGGGTTTGTGGCACAGCGTACCGCGAGGCCGCGTGCCCACCAGCCTCCAGGACTTGTCCGCGAAGCGCCGCTCCAGGCGGACGCGGAAGCCGGATGGCAGCACGTAGGCGGTTTCCTTGCGCAGCGTTAACTCGTGCTGCTGCCCTTCATGCTTCCACCAGACGCGGCCTTCCCGCAGTTGGAACACCGCGTTCTCCGGCACGTACAGGATGTCCGGATAGCGGCGGTCCACCGCGTACCGGCCGGGCTGCGGATCGACCATGCCGTCCAGAAGATCCATCCCGTCTTCGAACGAAGTTTTCTTCAGACTGACGGTATGATCCGCGTAGAAGTCCTGTCCCAGAACATAGGCCGCCGAGGCCATCGCGCCGCCGGCGTGCTCTTCTTCGCACAGCCCGTAAAGATTGGCTGCAAAGCTGATCTGGGTTTTGACCTCTTTTTTGCAATAGCCGTAATAATTATCCGCGATGATCGTGACCATCACGCCGCGTCGATCGCGGCAACAAATCTTGAACGCGTTGCCGCCGTTGTAGGGTTCATCGGGGTCGCGCCAGCACATGCCGTCGCGCTTCTGCCTTGGTGTCGCATCGGCTTCCCGCGGAAGTCCCAGCGAGGCCTTGCTCAAGCCGACAATGTGAGGCGCGACGATGACGCAACCGGTATGGCCGGTCCAATGCGCCGGGTCCAGAGCGGCGTCATTCTCGGGAAGATTCGGATCGCCCGCGCCGCCGAAGATCGATTCCACGAAATCGAGGTTACTTACCAGGCTGCCGGGAGCGAAGAAGCGGATCTCCATGGTTTTTCCCGGATCGGTTCCGGTGGCGGGACAAACCAGCGGACGCAACAAGAGGGAGACGAACAAGCGAGCCTGCTCGGCTTGGCCGGCGGTGAAGGGGAGAGCCAGCACCTCCGGCGGAGGCTGAAGCGCGGCCGCCAATAACGCGGCGAATGCCTGCATGGGCACGGCCTGCTTATCCGCGGGAATCGCCAAGCCGCCTTCGGCGATGTGGAAGACGCCCTGGGTGGTGCGGCGATCGCTATGAGGATTGTGCAGAACCCCTTGACGGATGCGATAGGAACGCAAATAGGGAGAGGAAAACGTGTCTTCGCCGGGCGGCAAAGACATGAGCCGCGCCAGGCCGGGACGATCCAGAATGAATGCGTCGCCGGGCAAGCGGGGCGCGCCTCCGGGGCATACCTCATGCAGGTATGCATCTAGAAAAGACTGAATCCGCGTGTCGGCCGGGCACAGGTAATGGCCCAGCATCAGGTCCTTCTGGTGGTGGCTGCGCAGCAGCGGTCCAACCGTGTCAAGCAATGCGGAGCCGGTACCGGTGCGCGCGGTGGGCTGCCCGAGCGCGGCTAATTTCAGATCGAGATAACGGGCGAGTTCGGGTGCGGCTTGAGCCGTGGCCATAAAACGTCCACCTTTTTGTTCCATAGAGACAGACGGGGTCGGGGCGGGAAACGTTCGCGAGGCCGCGCGTCTCACGTGGGCGCGCCGGTGAAGTTAGCTTAGCACGGCGGATCGCGGACTGGCGTCGCCAGGGGCTCGCCGAGCGTAATGGAGGCTTCCACTACGCCGACTTCGATCGAGTAGCGCAGGTCGAAGCCGAGCTGACGGCAGATTTCCTGCATGGCGCGGTTCTCCGCCAGAATGTCCCCGAACACGCGGCGGATGCCCTCATTGCGGGCCAGCGCGACCAGCCTGCGAAGCAACTCGGTGCCAAGTCCATGCTCGTGCCAGGGATCGGAAACGAGAAGGGCGAATTCGGCCTCGGCGGTGGAATGTTCCCGCGTCAGCCGCCCCACGGCGACAATGCCGGCGTGCGCGGATTCGGGGTTTGCGGCCTCGGCTACGAGCACCATCTCGCGGCTGTAATCGATAAAGCAGACGCGGGTGAGGCGTTCATGGGTCACGCCGGCATCCCGCAGCGGTGCAGATCTTCCCAAAGGGAATCCTGTCCCATCAGTTCTAATGCTGTGGATGCCTCTTGAGTGGGTGTCATGGGAACTCTCTATCGATTCGCATGCACGGCGATAGCCGAGCCGCGTGGCGGGATTCAGCCAATCCTTTGCAGCACAACCGGGTTTCGCGTGGGCGACAAAGCGCTCAGAGACACCTTGCTGCGTCGATTCACCCAGCTGGACCGGCTATCGCGCTGCATGCGCGATCAATTCCACGAAGAACGTACGCCCCGGTTGGGGCATGCTGGGCACGATGGGATTGAGCAGGACGGGATCGGAGTAGTTCCTGTTAAACGCGTTGCGGATGCCCAGCCGCATGTCGAAGTTCCGCAGCAGGCGCTTGGAGGTGAGCGTGAAGTCTGCGAGGTAGACCGGCGTCACCCAATTGCTCGCAACAGTCCTGCGCGAGGATTCATACTGCATCCCGCTGCTGAGGTCGAATTTTCGCCCCAGAGGTACAGCGAAGCGCAGTTTGGCTAAATGCTCCGGCGAGTTGTTCAAGATGCCGTCGGCGCTGTTGTCGCGCGACCGTTGCACGGCGTAACTGGCTGTGGCTTCCAGCCAGTTCGTGGGACGGCCGTTGATTTCAAGTTCGATACCCTCGGCTTGGATCTCGCCCACGTTCTGATATTGAGGCAGTCCAGCCGCGGTGAACTCGTCCACCATAAAGTCGCGCAGCCGGTAGCCGTAAGCCGATGCCTGCAAGTTCATGCGCTTTCCGAGCTTCCGTTCCGCGTCGACCTCGAAAGTATCGGCCGATTCCGGGCGCAAGGCGGGATTGGCCGCGGCGGAAATTCCGTCGCCGTAGAACAACTGAAACGCGCTGGGGTTGCGAAAACTACGGCCGTAGAGAAATTTGTAGGTCCACTGCGAGCGTTCATAGATCAGGGCCGCCCGGGGAGAAACGAAGTCGTGACGGAGGTGCGATTTGTCGTAGCGGAGTCCCAGATCCAGCTTCCATCCTTTCCACAGCTTCTTCTCGTCTTGAAAGAGCAAAGCGAGGGAGCGGTCGGGGTTGCTGGTGCTCAGATACTGGATCGGTACAGGGGACACATCGGCGTCGGTTTGGAGGTTTCGTAGATCAACGCTGCCCTCCATGCCCACGGTGAAGTCTCCAGCGAAAAACGCTCGGAAGCGGTACGTGACCTGGCTTCCGACCCAATTTCCGAAGGCATTCTGGCGGTTATCCTCCACGCCGCCATCGCTCAGCGGATATTCGAAGCGGCCCAGGTAATGATACGAGTCGTAATCGGTTCGCCACCTCAAGGCGCCGCCGGCGATCTTGCGCTCATAGGCCGCGTCGATGAAATTGCGCTGGTCGTTGTTCTGCGTTCCGCGGTTGTTGAAGATGGTAGGGCCCCAGGATATCGGCTGAATCTGATCGTGGTCCGCGAATGCGGCCGTGACGGTCCAGTTACGCCAGGTCAGGGTCGAGAAGAAATGATAGCCCTTCTCGCCGTTCATATCGATCGCGTTTCCGTTGTTGGTTTGCGGAGAGTTGAACTGCGGAAAGAAGAGGGGACTCTCGCCGGTATTGTTGTACACCGACGCGGAGAGCAGAAGCTTGACGCCGCCGAAGGATGCGGTCTCCACGATCTGCCCCTTCTTTTCGCCGAGACTCCCGGTGTCCGCGGTCAGGGAGAGCGGTCCGGCTTCGCCCGGCGACTTGGTGATGATGTTGATGGTGGCGAAAATGGCATTGCTGCCATACAGAGCCGAGGAAGGTCCGCGAATGATTTCGATCTGCTTTATCAGATTCATGTCGATCGGAAAATCGTTGCCGAAGAAAAGCATGTAATCGAAGATGTTGTCGGCCATGTTGTGGCCGTTGACCATGACCAGTAAGTGGCTGGCGTAGTCGCCGGGAAGCGCAAAGCCCCGCACGCCTATGGTTTCGTAGGTTCGGTCGTTATTCAGATAGAATCCGCGCACCGCCGACAGAGCTTCTCCGATGGTGCGGTAACCGTACTTGCGGATGTCCTCGGCGGTAATGATGGTCACGCTGGCAGGCGCGTCCTGAAACGTTTGCGGGTGCAGAGCGGCGCTCACGACTTGGATGTCCATCAACTGTTCAAGCGTTAGGGAATCCAGGTCCCGGTTGGCCGAATCGGTAGGCGCCGGGCCATCGGGCCGGCACAGCGGAGCGAACAGCAACGCGAGGCCGAGCCAAATGCTCAAGCGGCCCATTACTCCGCTCATCGCCCGCTTCGGGGAAAACCTGATTCTCACGGCCTTCCTTTCGGACCGATTAGATTCTTGAGGCATGAGTACCGGAGTGACGAAGATGCCGTGTTTGTTGCGCACTTATTCAGTGATCGGAAAGCATGAGGTTTCGAAGTAGAGCGATGATTCTAGGGCTTTTCTTGGGCACCGCCGGGTGGGGGCAATGAATCTCGGAATTCAATATCGAAATCTTGCTGTCAAGTACAAGCTCAGGCTTATCATCATATTCACCGTGAGTGTCGCCTTGGTCCTGGCCAGCACAGCGGCGGTCACTTACGATCAGATGCTGGCCCGGCGCAACATGCGCAACGACTTGGCTGTGCTTGCCGAGATCGTGGGATCCAACAGCACCGCCGCAGTGGCTTTTCGCGACCAGCGGGCGGCCGAGGAGATCCTCGCCGGACTCAAGGCCAAGCGGCACATCGTCGCGGCAACGATTTATTCGGATGACGGAAAACCCTTCGCTAGCTATCGCCGGGACGGAGAGTGGGTTCGCCCAGCTCCTCCGCTACGCTCCGATGGAAGTTGGTTTGAGGGAAACAAACTGATTGTCTATCGCAGCATTCTCCTGAATCAGCAGGGCGCCGGCGCGGTTTATCTGGAGTCCGATTTAGGCGAATTGCATGAGCGCCTGACACAAATTAGCTGGATGGTGCTGGTAGTCCTACTGGTCACGGCTGCTCTGGCTGTGGCCTTAGCCTCCCGGCTCCAGCGCGTGGTTTCCGAACCGATCGCGCACCTCGCCGCCGTCGCCAAGAGAGTTTCCGAACAGAAGAACTACAGCGTGCGAGCCGTCAAACGTGCGGATGACGACTTGGGCCAGCTCATCGATACGTTCAACGGCATGCTTTCGGAAATCGAATCGCGCGACGCGGTGCAGCTTAACAAGGGCGACCGGCTGGAGCACGAAGTCGCCACGCGAACGGCGGAGCTAGTGCAGGCCAAGGACCGGGCCGAGGCCGCGAGCCGCGCGAAAAGCGAGTTTCTGGCCAACATGAGCCATGAAATCCGTACTCCGATGAACGGCATCATGGGAATGACCGAGCTGGTTCTGGATTCGGACCTCACGGACGACCAGCGCGAGTGCTTGCTGATTGTGAAGAGCTCGGCGGATTCCCTGCTGACCGTCATCAACGACGTGTTGGACTTCTCCAAGATCGAAGCCGGCAGGATCGACTTGGATCCGGTTCACTTCAACCTGCGGGACCGCCTGGAAGAAACCGTGAAGGCGCTGGCTTTGCGGGCGCACGCGAAGGGTTTGGAACTGCTCCTGGAAGTGCAGCCGGAGGTCCCCGACTACATCGTTGGCGACCCGGTCCGTGTGGGACAGATCGTCACCAATCTGGTGGGCAACGCCATCAAATTCACGGAGACGGGCGAAGTAGCGGTATACGCCGCGCTGGAGCACGCCCCCCACGACGGCCGCCTGCGGGTACGCTTTGACATTCGCGACACCGGCATCGGCGTTCCCGCGGACAAACAGAAGGTAATCTTCGAAGCGTTCGAGCAAGCCGATGGATCGACCACGCGGAAGTTCGGCGGTACCGGACTGGGCCTGACCATTTCCATGCGCCTGGTGAAAATGATGGATGGCAATATCTGGGTGGACAGCCAGCCCGGAGAGGGGAGCTGCTTCCATTTCACGGCCTCCTTTGGCGTCGCCGGGGAAGTGGAAGAACCCCACCCGGACCATACGTACCTGCTTGGAATGCCGGCCCTGGTGGTGGACGACAACAGCACCAACCGGCGGATTCTCACGGGGCTGCTGTGGTTATGGAAAATGCGGCCCGCATCCGCCGCCAGCGGGATGGAAGCGCTGGGAATGTTGCGGCAAGCCGCCGAACGCGGCGATCCCTTCTCGCTGGTGCTGACGGATTGTCATATGCCCGGCATGGACGGATTCGATCTCGCGGCTCGAATCAAGAATTCCCCGCATTTGACCGAAGCGGTGATCATGATGCTTACCTCCGGGGAGCAAAAGGGAGACATCCAGCGCTGCCGCGAGTTGGGGATTGCCGCGTACCTTACCAAACCGGTGCGCCGCGCGGAACTGCGCTCCGCCATCGTGAGAGCGGTGACAGGACGGATTGCTCCTTCGATGACGCAGGCCCTGGCGCGGCAAGCCAGCGCTGTTCCCGCGGGAGCTAAGATGCGCATCCTTCTGGCGGAAGACAACATCGTGAACCAGCGCGTGGCCGTCCGCATTCTGGAGAAACAGGGCTATAGCGTGGTGGTGGCTTCAAACGGCGTAGAGGCATTGGAGGCCATGCAGGGTCATGACTTCGATCTGGTGCTGATGGACCTACAGATGCCGGAGATGGGCGGGTTCGAGGCGACTGGGAAAATCCGGCAAAATGAGCATCCCGGCGGAACCCACATTCCCATCATCGCGATGACGGCGCACGCCATGACGGGCGACCGGGAACGCTGCATCGCCGCCGGAATGGACGACTATATTTCCAAGCCGGTTCGTGCCGCCGCTCTGATCGCGCTGGTAGAAAAATACTGCCCGGTGATGGCGGCGTAAGGCTAACGACCGTTTCACAGTTTCTATGAGCCGAGGTGGGGCGGACGCCGGCTCTGCTCCTAATGGCGCGCGCCGGACCCCGGTCCGGCTTGGTGGGGCGTGAAGCAGGGCCGACGAGGGCGTCGGCCGCGGGTCAGGGGACCCGCCCCACAACGAACGAGTTGCTCAAATCGTAGTCGCTCGTCAGCGCAACCTGCTGCCCCGGCGCAAGCTCAACTTCGGGACTCACCAAGCTCATATCGATATTCAGCCCGTCCGCGTCCCGGAACGACCAGCTGACAGCGCAACGCGCAACCTCCTCCACCCGAAATCGATTCCTGACGCGAAAGGCCGGATGCTCCGAGGCAAGCGCCCATTCCTGTTGTGGAAGATCGCCCTCAGCGAAGTGCGCGCCCCCATCCGCATTCCCATCTCCCATACTGATGCGTTGGCTCCGCTGATTGCCGGATCGGTCCCGATGCATCAGCACCGCCTCGCGAGACGCGCCGCAAGCAAACTCCGCCCGGCAGAGAATCGCCACTCGCACGGTTGAAGCGGCCGGATTCGAGACGGTGATTCGCACGCGCAGCGTATTCTCCAACAGTCCGATCTGCATCTGAATCGCCCGCCCCGATTCCGATTTGCCGTTCAGCGTGACGCTCCCAGGCGTCACCGATGCGAGTTGCCATTCGAGGAGTTGGAACGCCGTCCGGTCCCCATCGGACAAGCTCACAAAAATGCCGCCTTTGTGCGGATAGGCCCACTCTCCCGGATCGGGAACCCGGAGGACATTCGGCTGCACGATATTGGACAACCCCCGAGCATTGGACAACCCCAGAGCAGTGACTCTGCCCAGCTCTGGAATTACGGTCGCGTTCGCGGCGCCATCCGTTAGCACGACTGCCCGATAGCGCGCCCCCACATCGCCCCAATCCCGCGCCTGCTGACGGATCGGATAGGCTTCCCGAAGGTTCGTGACGCCCAGAGCTTCGGCTGCTTTCAGAAGCTTTTGCGTATCGTCTTTAACGCGCGCCGGATCGGCCGGACCGAAGGATTCACCCTGGATCAGGTCACCCTGGATCAGGTCACCTTGGATCAGGCCACCTTGGATCAGGCAGCGCTTCTCGCGCATTGTCTCGACATAGTCGATGGAAAGCAGATGCCGCTCAACGCGGCCCCGAGCCTCACTCGTCGCTGCCTTTGGCAGCGCCCGCTCCAGCAACGCCCGCCCGCGCCTCAGAAAATCGGGCGTTAGGTAGCGCGCGTCCACGTTCTGATCGATCCACAGATGCCGCCCCCGCCGAACCTCTTGTTGCCGGAGAACAAAATAGTTCCACAGCAGCGGCGCCGCCGGACCGTAGACCGCATTCAGAAACCCTCGAATTTCCGCTACGGGGTCAAGATCCGGTTTCCACAGCAATCGCGCCGCGAGATAGGATCGCAGCTCCGCATCGTCGCCGCCGCCGCCGTCGGAAACCGCGCCTTGGATGAAGAGCCCCGATACTCCCGAGCGCCGGAACAGCGGAATGTCGGAAATCAGCTCATCGTAATTCGGAAAGGGCGCGAGGTAATGCGAAAAGTTGACGCTGTACTGCCAGATATACAGCTTCGGGGCGATGCGCGACCATTGCTCGAGGCGCTCGTGAAACCGCCGGTTGTAAACGCAGGTTCGAACCGAATGGGCCTGGCACGCGTCAATCGGGCACAAACGTATCTGCACGTTGGCCCGCGGGCGTACAGTCGACGGGGGATCGGCGGTATCCCGATACGCCAGCATATCGAACAGCTTGCCCGGATGGGAGGCGCCTACCTGCTCGGCTACTTGGTTTACGAACCGGAGCGCGAGCCCGGAAACCGCTCCGCCCTCCTCTTTGATCGCCTGCCGGCACGGCTCGCATTCACACCATCCTGCGGTGTCGTTCTGCGATACGGAGACGACCGAGACATCCGGGTGCTCGGCCAGCCATTGTTGCACTTGCGCGACGGCCAAACGCAGGACCTCGGCGTTGGTCAGACAGAGCTGCGCGCCCTCCCTCTGTCGTCGCCCATAAACCAGCGCAAAATATTCCGGATGACTCTCGAAATACCGGTCCGGGGGCACAAGATCGTAAAACGAGTGCGCCCAGGGCAGGTACGTAATCTTGCCGCCAACGCTCTCATCCAGCCGATGGAAGTTTCCGTTCAGCCGGTTTCTGGCGGACCACTCTCGCCCCTGCGCCTCGGTGAAGAAGACTTCCCGGTATTCGAAACCGGGGCCATGAACCTCATCGATCTCCGGCAGCCAAAGCACCTCGGCCCGGGGAATCCGCGTGACATCGGGAGTAAACCAGCGGCAACCCAGTTTTTCGAGAACGATCGAAACTCCATACATGGTGCCGCGCTGCCGCCCACCCGCAATGACGACAGTTTCACCAACGGTCTTCAGCACACACGACTCTCCGCTGGGCGGCTCGATGCCAAGCCGGTCCGTGAGCCCGCTCCGTCCGATCGCAATCGCCCTGGGCGAGGCGGGAACACTCGGGTTGCTGTCGATCGGCAACTGGATGCCAGTCATCTTTTCGATATGATGGCGCAATTCTTCCGCTGCCCAGCGCTCGGATGGGGAAGCCTCACTTGAAAGAAAGATTGAATAGGGTGGTTTGCCTGGTACGGCCAGGGGAATCGAATCCTTCGCGATCCCGTTCTTGTCCGCTAGCGAGAGGAGGGAGGCGCCTGCGATCGAGCGGACAAAGCTTCGCCGGGAGCGTTTTGGCCGGGAGCTTTGGGGCCGCGAGCTTCGGACGTCCGTCCCCATTTCAGTCAACGCTCGAATGCGGATTTCGCCAGGACCCTCAGCTTTCGTTCCAGTGGAACGAATAGCGCGATCGTCACAAGGATCAGGAGCACTCCTTCAATCGACTCCAATTCGTGAAAATGGTGCGGTCCGAGGACCGCATCGTTGAAGTACCAGAACGCCTCGGTCTGGAGGTTACTTAGCGCAAACCAGTGAGGAGTGGGTGTTTTGAGGGGTTCGTATAGGACCATCGCACCGGTCCACAGCAAGACGGTCCCCGCCAGTAGAATTCCGAAAATGACGAGAACTCCGGGACTCAAAAGAATTCGCTTCCACAAAGCCCCCCAGGACTCTCGCGGCGGCTCGCCTGAGCCGGTTCGCGATTCCGGACGCAGCGATTCGCAGCGCAGCATCGCCATCGCGAAAATAATCCCGGCCGCGCCTCCGATCACATCCATGTAGATGTCGTTAAAGTCCAGAGAAGTCGCTCTCCCTTTCGTCAGGTAGATGTACTGGTAGGCCTCGTCGAGCCCTCCAAACAGCGTGATCCATGCCAACGATTCAACCGGCGACAGCGTGAGCGCCAGCAGCGCCATCCCTTCCGGGAAATACTGCGGAAAGTGCACCAATTCCGTGTTGTTAGCCATGAAGAGCCGCCAGGTGCCGATCATGAGCAGGAAGCACAGAATCCAGTAGGAGGCCAGCCAGCGGCGCTCGGTCAGGCGGGAAACGTTTCTCACGAACAGTGCCATAAATACCGCGGCCTCGATGAAAGCGAGCGCTACCGAAAGTTGGTATACGCGATTCCGGGAGATCTTATTCACCAACGCGCCGACGACATCCTGAACGGGCTGGTGCGGGAACGTAACGGCGCATGCGTATACAAGCAAGCCGGCCCATGCCCACATCTTGTGCCGGTGCATGCCGGCGAGGAATCGCGAGAGTGCTGTCATGGAGAAACTAGCATCTTAACAGACGGGAAATGCTCCGCTGCGTACGTATCGTTGCATCTTGCATCGGCCGTCCGGACAACGGCACGTCCAGTTTATATACTACTTATATGAGATGGCCTACGCTGGTAACTTTGTGCGCCGCCGCGGCAGCTCTGCTTTCCTTGCGGATCGGCGGCCCGCTTCAGGCCCAGGTGGCGGAAACAACTCCGGGCAAGGACCCGGTCCTGGTTGAAGCTAAGGGCCTGCCGCCTAGAGCGGCTCCCACCGATTACGCGGCCCATGCTCAGGCTGGCATGGTCACTATTGCTGCCGACTTCACGGGACACAACGTCGGCACGCAAGAAGGCATCCTCACCACTCAGGATTATGTGGTGATCGAAGCGGGAGTCTTCGGCCCGCCGGAGGCGAAGCTCATGCTCTCCGTCGGCGACTTTTCGCTACGCATCAACGGGAAGAAGGCCGTGCCCCAGGAGCCTTACGAGTTGGTGGCCAAGTCCCTCAAAGATCCCAATTATGAGGAGCCTGAGTCCAACAAAACGGGAAAAACGATACTCACTGGCGCCGGGAGAGGACAAGACTCTGGAGCCGATCCCAATGCACCGCCGCCGGCGCTGGTCCCCGTTCCCTTCGAAGTAAAACGCGGATGGCAACTGCGCGTCAAAAGAGACTCGTTGCCGATCGGAGACCGCGCCCTGCCCCAGGCGGGACTGCTTTTCTTCTCCTACGGGGGCGGGACCAAGGGCCTCCGTTCGATCGAGCTGATCTACAGCGGTCCAGCCGGTAAAGCCACCCTCTCGATCCATCCGTAGGTGCCTCCGCTCACTGTGCTACACTCCCGCGAGGAGGCGTCATGCGTCGACTAATCGTTAGCTTGTGCATGTTTGGCGTGGCAGCGGCGGCAGCCGATGAGACGGGGCATTGCACGGGAGGCGCGAAGGCGTTCGCTCCCGGAGCGGGCGATTGGAACGGGTGGGGAGCGGAGGCTTCGAACGCGCGCTATCAGGAGCAGCCCGGCCTCGCGGCTGGCGATGTGCCGAAGCTGAAGCTGAAATGGGCGTTCGGATTCGCAGGCGATATGCGAGCGGTGGGACAGCCGGCGGTGGTGGGCGGCAGGGTCTTCGTGGGCAGTTACTCCGGTAACGTGTATTCGCTGGATGCGGCGACCGGGTGCATCTACTGGAGCTATGACGCTGGGGCGATCGTGCGTACCGGCATCAATGTGGCCCACATCAATATAGATCGCGCGGGTTCGCAATGGGTGGCGTATTTCGGCGACGGCAAGGGATTCGCCCACGCGGTGGACGCGCAAACCGGAAAGGGCCTGTGGAAGGTCCAGATGGACCCGCGTCCGCTGGCGCGGATCACCGGAACGCCGGCGTTTTCGAACGGCCGGGTGTATGTGCCGGTGGCTTCCGGCGAGGAACTGGGCTCGGGGCAGCCCAAGTATCAATGCTGCACGTTTCGCGGAAGCTTAGCCGCGCTGGATGCGGCGGCGGGTAAGGTGGTATGGAAAACATACACTGTCTCCGATCCCCCTAAGCAGTACAAGACCAACGCCGAGGGCACGCCGATGTTCGGACCTGCGGGCGCGGGCGTGTGGTCCGCGCCGACCATCGACGTAAACCGAAAGAGGATTTACGTGGGTACGGGAAATTCGTACACGGGCATCGAGATCAGCACCAGCGACGCGGTTCTGGCATTCGATCTGGATTCCGGAAGCCTGCTGTGGTCGAGCCAGGTGACGCCACACGACAACTGGGTGCCGGGATGCCCCAGAGGCGTGAATTGTCCCGAGAATCCGGGCGACGATTACGATTTCGGCAGCTCGCCGGTGCTGCGCACCGTGAACGGCAAGGAGATGCTGTTGGCGGGGAACAAGTCGGGGATCGTGTACGGTTTGGATCCGGACCAGCGCGGCGCGGTGGTGTGGAAGACGCGAATCGGACAGGGGACCGGGCTGATGGGCGGCGTGGCGTGGGGCATGGCTGCCGACGAACAGACGGTCTACGCGGCCGTGGCCGATATTAATCGCCCGGACGGAACTCCAGGGTTGTATGCACTGCGCATTGACACGGGTGCCAAGCTGTGGAACACGCCGGCTCCGCAGGGTGCGGGGAATCCGGCGCAAGCCGCGGCGGTGTCGGCGATGCCGGGCATCGCGTTTTCGGAATCCTTCGGAGGAAGGCTGCGGGCGTATTCCACCAAGACGGGAGAAATTGTTTGGGACTTCGACGCCAAGCGCGATTTCGACACGGTTAATAAGGTTGCCGCCAAAGGGGGATCGTTCAACGGCGCCGGTCCGGCGATCTCGCGGGGAATGGTCATCGCGACCTGCGGCTATGGCTTCGCCGGCGGCCAGGCGGGCAACGTACTGCTGGCGTTCTCACCCGACGGAAAGTAAATATTGGACGGGAAGTAGTGCGTGCGATCCTGATCCTGCTTTCGGCGGCGCCGGCCTGGGGCGCCTTTTGCTCCCCGAACGGCTCCCGGCGCACAACGCCGTCCGAGCTTCGGCACGATTTCCAATTCTTCGCCGGCTACTCGCCCGTCTCCGCGACGCTGATCGGAACCACAACGGATCGCCGCTTCTTCATGGCGGGATTCGGCTACAGCTACCGGTGCTGGATTTGGTCTGGCATCTCGGTCTCTTATTCCGGCGAGCTCATGCCCGCGGCGGTTCTCTTCGAACCGTCCCATGCGGTGTATGGATTCGGCGTAATGCCCCTGGGTTTCACGGCAGACTTTGGCCGTCGCCACAGAGTGTATCCATTCCTTCAAACCAACGAAGGCATCATTGCCTCCACTGAGCCAATCCCCGTCAACGTGACCGGCGCAACCGGGCTCAATTTTCTGATCGACGTAGGCGGCGGAGTCCGCATCAAGACCGGCCAGCGGCGCGCGATCAGCCTCGGCTACAAGTTTCTCCACATCTCCAACGGCTTCACGAGCGCCGTCAATCCCGGCGTGGACAACAACGTGTTCTACGCGGGATTCTCGATTCTGAAGTAGCGTCCGCCGGGGCGAAATTGTGGCAAAGCGCCGATCCGGCCGGTTACTGCTTGCGTCAAATCGCGCAGAAGACGGTGGGTTTGGCACGATTTCCTTGTAGTTTCAATTGGACCGCCAGTTGCACCACCTACTTCGAGGACCGGACATGCCAGGATCGCCACAAGCCTCTGCCGCACATCATGCGCCGCGCGACTATGCGCGGACGCCGTTGAACGTTTATTGGGAAATGACGCAAGCATGCGCGCTCGCCTGCCGCCATTGCCGCATGGAGGCGATGCCTCATGCGGATCCGATGGAGCTGACGTTTGACGAGAGCGTCGATTTTCTGAGGCAAATCCCCGGGTTCGGCGGTCCTATGCCGCAGTTGATCCTGACCGGAGGCGATCCTCTCGCCCGCCGCGATCTTTTCGAATTGATCGATGAGGCGCGCCGCCTCGGGATTGGCGTTTCCATCACGCCCGCCGCTACTCCCGCGCTCACCCGCGATGTGCTCGCGCGCCTCAAGGAGCATTCCATCGAAGGACTGGGTCTGAGTCTCGACGGCTCCACGCGGGAGCGTCATGATTCCATTCGCGGCGTTTCCGGAACCTTCGACCGCACCGTCCAGGCCATGCGTTGGGCGCAAGAGCTGGGAATGCCGCTGCAAGTGAACACGCTCGTCTCCGTCGAAACAGCCGGCGATTTGCCCGCCATCTATGAGCTGCTGAAGCCGCTCGGCGTCGCGCGCTGGAGCCTGTTCTTCCTTATTTCGGTTGGGCGCGGGAAGGTTTTGCAACCGCTCTCGCCGGAGCAGGCCGAAACGCTGATGGCCTGGGTGTACCAAACCTCGAACCAGGCGCCCTTCGTGGTCGCCACAACCGAAGCGCCTTCCTACCGGCGCGTCGTTCTGGAGCGGATGCGCGCGGAGGGACAGACCGGCGAGCAGATCAAGCGCAGCCCCGCCGCGCGTGGCTTCGGCATTCGCGACGGCCACGGTGTCGTGTTCGTGTCCCACACAGGCGACATCTGCCCGGCGGGTTTCCTGCCCTTGGCCGCGGGCAACGTCCGCACGGACCGGCTCGTCGACGTGTACCGCAACGGGTCTCTGTTCCGCTCGCTGAGCGATCCCTCACAATTTGAGGGCAGGTGCGGGGTGTGCGAATTCCATGCGTTGTGTGGCGGCTCTCGCGCGAGGGCCTTCGCGGCCACGGGAAACCCGCTCGCATCCGACCCCCTCTGTACCCATGAATCGCTTTGAGGCGTCGAGCATCTAACGGGATATATGATCTCAGCAGTCGGGGTGTCGGTCTTATTTCGACCCCTTACCATTAAGAGCCTGACCCTTCCGAACCGGATCGTCATGGCGCCCATGACGCGGTCCAAATCTCCCGGCGGCATACCCGGAGAAAACGTGGCCGCGTATTACCGCCGCCGAGCCGAAGGCGGCGTCGGCTTGATCGTCACCGAAGGAACGTACATCAATCATCCGGGCGCGGGATTCTACCAGGACGTTCCTCACTTCCATGGCGAAGAGGCGCTCGCCGGATGGCGTCGCGTTGTGGAATCGGTGCATGCCGCGGGCGGAAAAATCTTCCCGCAGCTTTGGCACTGCGGGTTGTCCGCGCCGGCCGGAGTGAAGCTCGGTCCTGGCGCGATCGGGCCGTCGGGGCTCACGAAACCCGGTGAGCAAGTCACCGCTCCCATGACCCAGCGGCAAATCGATGAGGTCATTCGCGCCTATGGAGATGCGGCTGCCTCGGCCCAGCGGCTTGGATTCGACGGGCTGGAGATTCACGGAGCGCACGGGTACCTGATCGATCAGTTCTTTTGGCAAGGGACTAATCAACGCACCGATGCCTACGGAGGCGATCTGGTGGCGCGCACGCGATTCGCGGCGGAGGTGATTCGGGAGATCCGCAGCCGAGTGCGTCCCGAATTCCCCGTGGGCTTGCGCTTTTCCCAATGGAAATCGCAGGACTACGACGCCAAACTCGCGCGGACGCCAGAGGAACTCGAACGTTTCCTCGCGCCGCTCACCACGGCCGGTATCGATCTCTTTCACTGTTCGCAGCGCCGCTTCTGGGACCCCGAATTCGAGGGCAGTCAACTGAACCTGGCTGGATGGACCAAGAAGCTCTCCGGCAAGCCCTCGATCACCGTCGGCTCCATCACGTTGGACCAGGAATTCACGCGGTCCTTCCGCAGCACGGACGCGGCCTCCGCCACCGGCATCGACGAACTCATCGAGCGGCTGGAGCGCGATGAGTTCGATCTGGCGGCGGTGGGGCGATCACTGATCGTGAATCCAACCTGGCCCGCCGTGATCCGGCGAGGGGCGATTGAGGAGCTAAAGCCGTTTCAGCGCGACGTGTTGGCGGAGCTGGTGTAAGGCGCTAGCGAATGTCAATCTTGAGCAGCGCGTCTGAATGCTCGTGTCGCCAGCCCCAATAGGCTTGTTGATCGTTGACTTTGAGCCTGGCAAAATCCGTATTCTTGCGATGGCCCTCCTTCACCCACATACGATACGCCTGATCTTCGTGACTATTCCACTCATGATCGTCGTTGTGTGCTTTGTCGTGGTAGATGACCTTGTGATCCTGGGCCAGCAACGCCGTTGGAGCGATTGCGACTGGGGCGATCAGCGCGGCGCCTAATAGGACCGCATTCAAGAAACGGGGCATAATAATTCTCCTATGCGGGGATGGGGCACTTGTCGTGCCAAGCTTTCGGCGAGGGCTTTGGCGAACGCAACGACTAGCATACAAAGACGATTCGTAAGCGGAATGGTCCTTGCCTCACTCCCGTTCAAGTCAATACATTCGTTCAGATGACCTTATACGGTCAGCGGCAATCACCGCGAACGGCCGATGCGGACCCAGTGGATGATCGAAACGACGCTTCCGATCGCGCATACCGCGATGAAACCGCCCATAAACCACAAAAACTCGGTTGAGTTCGCGATCCGCAGGATCCGGCGTCCGAAATAGATGGCGGCCCATCCCACCAGCGAGAATCGAACCGTGCGGGCAACCAGGACCAGAGCCAGCAGGCGCGGCCTCGGATACTGAAATGCGCTCGCGGCCGCGATGGATGCGCCAAACGGAAAGGGCGGCGGCGCAAGGCAGGCGACGATCAGCGCCGCGGCGGCACGCTTCTCCATCTGCTGTTTCATGTAGCCCAGGAGATTGGGCTTCACCAGCCGCTTGAGACCCTCCTCGCCACCTTTCCGGCAAACCAAGTCCAGCAGGAAGACGCCGATTGTCGATCCCACGGCAGCCGCCACCAAATACTCCGGGAACTGCTCGTGATGCCTGGCAACCAGAACCACCATGAGCAAATCCGTACCGATCGGAATAAAGAGAAAGGAGTCGTCCGCGATGGCAAGGGCCAGGAGCCCGAACACACCAAATTGAACGAAATACGCCAGCAGATGGCGGATCGATAGGCCCACGCGCTATCGATTCGGAGCCGGCGCCGCCGGAGCCGCGAAACTGGCGGGAAGCGGCCAATTGCCCTCATACGGCGGCCAGTTCGGCACCGGCTCTTCCGGAGCCGGATAGAACATGGCGGAATAGATACTGCGAATCTTGTTGTTCTCGATGGTGAACCATTCGCTCAAAACGTTTCTCCGCGTGGTGGTGCCGGGTTTCCGCAGGAACACGGCGATCGCCAGAACCACGCCGGCTTCCTCATCCACCACCGGGTAACGCCGCGCCGCGACCAATTGAACGTTGATGTTCGCCAGATTGGACGTACAGTCGTTCGGGGAATTTGGATCGCCCTTAGCTTTGGCGGCGGCCGGCCCTCTGCCTCGTCCGGTTATGGTATTGCCGTTCTCGGTGCGGCTGCACCCAGGGAACGCCATGATGATGGAGCCGTCATGCGTCGTGATCCCGTCGAAGTAGCTATTGGTGGCTGCAATCATGGCTTCGCGCGACGAGCGCGCTTCCTTGGCCACAGGCTTGTCCGGAGGAGGATTGGCGGCAAGGTTATCCGGCTCAAAGAAATTGCCGGACGGTTGGCCCTTGGCGTCGAGCCCGTTCAGCCCCGGGTTCCCCTTCCGCGCGATAAGCCATTCGGCTTCCGTGATCTTCCGGTTTTCAACTTTCACCCGGACGGTTACAATCGCCGGATCGCTGCTCTCCTCGACCGTGCCGAAGTACCCCGCCTGTTCGCTAACCGGGTCCAGATAGCGCCTTTGAACTTTTCCGAGCCCGGTAACCGTCTTCCAGACGCCCGTGCCGGGACGCACGACCACGGCGTTCTCGGTTTGGCGGAAGCCGGCGAATAAGGGAGCCGCGGAAGGATCGTGCTTGATCACCGCGTTCAAGTATTGATCCAGCGCGGTCTTGAGGCAGGCGCGGTCACAGTCGTTCGAGGCGGCCAGCACATTCATGCTGCCCGCAAGAACAAACGCCGCGCATGTGAGCACACGCATGGGAACCTCTTTGGATGCCGGCTACTGGGCCTTCTTCTTCGCTGCCCACCTTTGGCGCATGCGCTCGGCGGCGGCCTTCCTCTGGGCGGCGGTGAAGGTGCGGCCCTTCCTTTTCGGTGGTGCGGCGGCCTTCACGTGTGCGGAAGCCGCTATCGCCAGCGGATTTCTGGGCGGACGCCCTCGGCGCCTGATTGTGCCGCTGAGGGCTTCAATCGCTTTGTTCAGCTTGTCTCGCTCCGCAGTCAGTAATGCAAGGATGTGTTCTGTCGCCATTCACAAAATCGTATCACGGAACGGTGCCCGTGGGGCAGGTCTCCGACCTGCCGATCTAGCTTTTCGCTACGGCAGCGGCTTGCCGTCGAGAACGAAGACCATCAACTTCGGAAAGATGGTCTGGTCGGTTGCCGCGGGCGGCGGAGCTGCGCGTTCCACGTTGCGTCCCACCACGATTCCCTGGCCGCCCATCAGCGCGATGTACTGTTTGCCGTCGAGCTCATAGGTGATGGGAGGGGCCATGCCGCCCTTCAGGCCGGTCTGGACCTCCAGCAGCTTTTCGCCTTTATCGGCGGAGTAAGCCATCAACCGCCCGTCGTTAATCACCTGGATCACCAGATTGCCGGCGGTGGTCACCGTTCCACCGCCGATCGATCCGCCGCCGGGGTTTTGCCAGCGCTGCTTCTGCGTCACCGGGTCCCATGCGACCAGCGCGCCTTGGGGCGATCCGGCCGGAGGCGGTTCCGGTCCAATCGAGGGCGGCGGCGGGAGTTTGGCGGGCAGCGGCGCGCCGCGGCCTCCTCCGGCGGCTCCTGCGTTGGCCGGTGGAGGTCCCCGCTTGATTCCGGTGTTGCTCTGTCCCGGCTTATGGACGAAGTCGGGATCGACGGCGAAGGTGGAGCTGCTGCCCAGAGAGGCCGGAATATAAACCAACCCCGTGCTCGGGTTGAACGACATGGGCGACCAGTTGTGCCCGCCGCCGGGGCCGGGAGAGATTTGGATTGTATCCGCGCCGTAGTGCGCTTCGGGATTAATGAACGGGCGGCCGGAGCGTTCATCCAGACCTTTCGCCCAGGTGACTTTGACGTAGGGCTGGCCCGAGATGAACTGGCCCGTGACGCGGTCGATCACGTAATAGAAGCCGTCCTTGTTGGCCTGCATCAGGACCTTGCGAGGCTGGCCGCGGATGGTGATATCGGCCAGCAGCAGTTGCTGCACGCTATCGAAATCCCAGGAATCGCCGGGCACGGGTTGGAAGTACCATTTGAGCTCGCCCGTATCGGGCTTGACGGCGAGGATCGAGGCGACATACAGGTTGTCCTTGCCCTTGGACTTGCGCAGCTCCTCCGGCCACGGGCCGCCGTTGCCGGTCCCGACGTAGATCAGGTCGGCCTCGGGATCGTAGGAAATCGCATCCCACAGCGAGCCGCCGCCGCCCAGCTTCCACCAATCTCCGGACCACGTCTCCGCGGCTGCCTTGAGCGCGGGGTTTTCGAAAGGCTTGGAAGGATCGCCGGGCACCGTGTAGAATCGCCACGCGCGCTTGCCGGTGCGGGCGTCATAGGCATCGAAGAATCCGCGAATCGGCAGCTCGGAGCCCGCCACGCCGATAATCACTTTGCCTTTCGCGATGCGCGGCGCCATGGTGACGGTGTAGCCGTCCTGCGAATAGGAGATGCGCGATTCCCACACCGGCTTGCCGGTCTGCGCGTCGAGGGCGATGAGCCGGCCGTCAATCACGGGCGCGATGACCAGGCCCTCATACAGCGCGATGCCGCGCTGGACCACGCCGCAGCAGATTACCGGCCGGGTCTTGTCCTGATTCACTTCCGGGTCCCAGCGCCACTTCTCCTTGCCGGTGCGGGCGTCCACCGCGAACACGACGCTCCAGTTGGTGATGCCGTAGAGTGTGCCGTTTGAGACCAGCGGCGTGGCTTCCTGTCCTCCGCCTCCGCGGCCGAGGTCGTAGGTCCATGCCACGCCCAGCCGGCTGACGTTGGATGTGTCGATCTGCTTGAGCATGCTGTAGCGTGTCTCGCCCGGCGTGAGGCCATAGGTGAGCCACTCGCCGCCGCTCTTTCCAGCGTTCCTGAGCGCGGCGTCATTGACGGCGCCTGCGGCTTGGGAAGTGCTGGCTTGTCCAAAGGCGGCTGGACCGGTCGCGATGGCCAGGGCGAGCAGGGTTCGATACAGGGTTTTGGGCGCCATAAATTCTCCTCGGTACGGCAGAGCTTAAATGATTCTACTACCGTTGCGGCGAGTAAGGAATGCCGCAGCCGGATTTATTGCCGGACAGCGAAGATCGCGGGGTCGAACAGACTCAGACCACCCTCCGGGCGCAATACCTAAAGTGTTGCCCTCAAATCGTCAAGAACGAGGGGTGCATGCAACTTCAGAAGCGGACGATTCGCCCGACGATTCTAATGAAAAGGAATACTTGGGGAATCCCTAAAGCCGCCGGGGTCATCTAAATTCACGTAACCGGAAAGGAGACTCTCCACCATGATGTTGAACTGGGACGAATACTTGCAGGAGCTCATGACCGAGATTGGCGAAATCGGGCGAACCTCTCCCGAGATCGTGCGCGGATACCGGACGCTCAGCGATGCCGGAGCGAAGACCAACAAGCTGGACGCCAAGACTCGCGAGCTGATCGCGCTGGCCGTGGCGGTGTCGCTGCGGTGCGACGGCTGCATCACCACCCACACCACGGCGGCGATCAAGAACGGCGCGACCAAGGAAGAGATCGTGGAGGCTTTGGGAGTCGCCATCAGCGTGAACGCCGGAGCCGCGCTGGTCTACTCTTCCCGAGTGCTGGATGCGTATCACGCCAAAACCGAGGCGGCCGGCGCGAGCTCGTGATGCAGCGGATTTAACCTTTATGTATGGATGAACCCAAGCTCTCGGCCGACCCGGCTTCACATCCGCCGATTGACAGCTATAAACTGATGATCGGCTCGATCGTGCCGCGGCCAATCGCCTTCGTCTCCACCATCTCGCGCGATGGCGTAACCAATCTCGCGCCTTTCAGCTTCTTCAACGCGGTTTGCGCCGAGCCTCCGGTGATCTGTTTCTCCGTCGGCAATCGTGTTCCATTGAAAGACACGATTACGAATATCCGCGCCACCGGCGAGTTCGTGGTCAACATCGTGACCGAGGCCATCGCGGAGCAGATGAATGTGTGCTCCGGCGACTATCCCTTGGGAGTGAGCGAATTCGAAATCTCGGGACTGACGCCGGAGCCGAGCGAGATCGTGAAGCCGCCCTGCGTCCGCGAATCTCCCGTGAACATGGAGTGCAAGCTGATTCAGATCGTGGACGTCAGTACGCGGCCTGGTGGAGCGAGCCTGATCCTCGGCGAAGTGGTCCGCTTTCACTTTGACCCCGCCATCGCACACAGCTTCCGCGTCGATCCGGCCAAGCTCCGTGCTATCGGCAGGATGAGCGGGAACGTGTATACTCGCACACGGAACCGCTTCGAAATGATTCGCCCCAGGGTTTAGCGCGAGGGTCTGATGCCGAGACAGAAACTCCTGAACGTTCTGCTGGCCGCTGCCGCGCTGCTCGTCGCGCTGGCCCTGGTAACGCTGTTGCCGTTCTCCTCGGGCAACATCAAGAGCGACTTGGGCTACACGTCCTTGTGCCCTTTCGCTCCGTGGAGCACTTTGACGCTGCTGGCGTTCGCAGGCCTGGTGTGGCTGGTTCGCGCCTACGTCAAGACGCAGCCCGGCGCTACATAACCTGATAAATCGAAATCAGGACGCGGTCCGGATGGCGCGCGCCCGCGCCCACGAAGATGTGGCGCGCCAGCCAGAAGAAGGCTTCATGGTTGGTCTCAAACCTGGTCGTCGTGCGGAAATAAATCAGCGTGGGATCCACCGCTTCGCCGCGGCGCAGCCGCTCCATGGCCTCGGCCGGACCGTGCCGCAACCCCGAGTTCTCGACATAAATACGTCCGCCGCCCGCCGCCTCGATGACGTAACGCGCATGCAGCTCCGCCACCCCATCCGCGCGGATAAGTTGATAATCGGCGCCCGCGGGAAGCACGCGGCCCTGGAGCCGCGGACCCGAAACTTCGCCGCCGAGAATGGGGATGACGCGCCGCACGCCCACGGCCGTCTCTCCGATCTCGATGGGCTGGCCGACGAGGACAGTCAGATCGGCGGCATGCGCCAGCTCAATCACGAAGCGCCCTCCGTGCGCTGCGGAGCCAGACTGATCTCGGTTTCCTCGTTGCGTACTCCCTCCACGATCCGTTGCGCCACGAATTCCGACGACTGCGCAGGCGGCAGATTTCGCCGCATCGCCGCGAAATTCGGAGCCGGCAGACCACTGCCTCCCAGGGCGTTCCGGGCGAAGTTCGTGTCGGTGAGGTACGGCAGCACTACCAGCACCTTGATGCCATCTCCTGCCAGCTCCGCTCTCGCGTAGTCGGACAATATTTCCAGAGCCCGCTTCAGCGCGGGATATCCGCCGCCGATAAATGGCACGACAATTCGCGAGGTGCCTGAAGAGATGTTCACGATCATCCCTCCGCCGCTCTTACGCATTGCGCGAATGGCCGCCTGCATTCCGTACAACGGCCCCATCAGGTTGACTTGGAACAAGCGCTCGAACGCATCGGGATCGAGATCGGCGATGCCGGCCCTGAGGCCGACGCCGGCGTTGTTCACGATAACATCCAGCCGCCCAAACCTCTCGACTGCGCGCTCGACCAGCGCCTCTACCTGGTCGCGCTCGGTGACATCCGTCGCGACCGCGAGTGCGCGTTCGTGGCCGAGCTCACGCGCCAGGGCCGCCAGCGCTTCCTGGTTACGCGCCGCCAGCACGACATTCGCTCCCGCCGCCGCGAAAGCGCGCGAAGCCGCCTCGCCAATGCCCGACGAGGCTCCCGTTACGATTACCGTCTTCCCTTGTAGATCCACGTATTCAGGGTAGCCTTTCCCGCTACACTAATGACCTATGGCCCGATTACTGGTTCTTTACAATCAGCCTGCCGATCCGGCGGCTTTTGACCGTTACTACTTCCAGACGCATGTCCCTCTCGCCAAGAAGATCCACGGGGTGCGATCTTACACCGTGAATTCCGGCAGGCCCGCCACGATGGCCGGCACTCTCTCGCCGCACCTGATTGCCGAGCTCGAATTCGACAACATGGAGGCGCTTCAAGCCGCGATGGCTTCGCCGGAAGGGCAGGCCGCCGCGGCCGACGTGGCCAACTTCGCGCAGGCCGGCGTCACGCTGCTGGTGTACGACACGCGGACGGTTTGATAATGTGACATCATGGCTCGCGAAATCAAGATCCGCGTCAACGAACGATCGTGGACGGTGGCCTCCGCGCCGGACACGCCGCTGCTGTACGTCCTTTCCAACGAACTGCTGCTGCGGGGACCGCGCTTCGGCTGCGGCCTGGCCCAGTGCGGCTCCTGCTCGGTGCTGGTCAATGGCGTCGAAACCCGCTCCTGCGTGACGCCGGTTTCCGCAGTGGAAGGCAAGGCGGTCACCACGCTCGAAGGATTGCCGGCATGGTACGGTGCGCAAAAGAAGCTGGCCAAAGCGCCCGCGCTGCATCCCGTGCAACAGGCCATGCTCGACGAACAGGCGCTTCAGTGCGGCTATTGCTATAACGGCATGATCGTCAAAGCGTCCGAGCTGCTCTCGAAAACCCCGCAGCCGAGCGAGGCGCAGATCCGCACCGCCATGAACGGTCACATCTGCCGCTGCGGAACCTATCCCAGAATCATCCTGGCCGTGCAGCGCGCTTCACGAGTAATGACAGGAGGAGCCAAATGATTCCCCGCCGCGAATTCCTCAAAACCGGCGGCGCGCTGGTGATCGGTTTCAACTTGCGCGGCCTGCTGCCCGCACAAGAGCGAGGCACGAAGGCCGGGCCGCCCGATGCGCGCCAGATCGATACGTGGCTCGCCATCCACGCCGACAACACCGCGACGATCTACATCGGTTTCGCCGAGCTTGGCCAGGGCAACTCCACCGCGCTGCTCCAGATCGCTGCCGAAGAGTTGGATCTGGACATGAGTCAACTGAAGTCGGTGCGCCTGGATACCAACGTCACGCCCAATCAGGGCGGAACCTATTCCAGCGCCTCGATTCAACGGGGCGGGCCGCAGGTTCGCTCCGGCGCAGCCGAGGCGCGGCAGGCTTTGCTCCAGATGGCATCGAAGAACTTGAATACGCCGGTTGACCGGCTCACGGTATCGAAGGGTATGGTGGCCGGTGGCGGCCGCTCGGTGACGTATGGTGAGTTGATCGGCGACAAGCAGTTCAACCTCGCCTTCACGGGGTCGGCGCCGGTGAAGCCGCCGACGGCATACAAGGTGGTGGGCACGCCGGTTCCGCGCCGCGACTCGCCCGACAAGGTCAACGGCGAGTACGTCTACATGCAGCACGCTCGCATCGATGGCATGCTGCACGGCCGGGTGGTCCGCCCTCGCGGCCAGAGCGCCTACAAGGCCGGCGCGAAGGTTTTGAACATCGATGAAAGCTCCATTCGCGACATCGCCGGAGCCCGAGTGCTGCGCAAAGGCGATTTCATCGGCGTGGTGGCGGAGAACGAATGGGACGCGGTCCAGGCCGCCGCCAAGTTGAAGGTCGTCTGGGATACGACGCCGACGCTGCCCGGCAACGATCGCCTTTATGAACAGATGCGCTCGGCCAAGACAACGGATAACGTGGTGACCCAGCGCGGCGACGCCGCGGGCGCGCTCGCCAGCTCTACATCAGGTGCCGCACACGTGGCCTCGCAGGCCTGCCGCGCGCCCTACCAGTCGCACGCTCCCTTCGCGCCCAACTGCGCGTTGGCCGATGTGAAGCCGGATTCCGCTCTGCTGATGAGCTCCACGCAGGATGCCTATGGGACGCGCACCGGCGTGGCGCGGCTCCTTGGTCTTCCGCCAGAGAAAGTGCGCGTACAGTATTACGAAGGCTCGGGCACCTACGGCCATAGCTGTTATGACGACGTGGCGCAGGCCGCGGCGCTGATGTCGCAATTGGCCGCGAAACCCGTCCGATTGCAGTTCATGCGCTGGGATGAGCTTGGGTGGGACAACTTTGGTCCGGCGCACGTGGGGCAAGTGCGCGCCGCCGCGGACGCGTCCGGCAAGCTCATCGCCTACGAGTACGAGGGTTGGCAGCATGGCTGGAGCAACACGGAGACGACTTCGCAGCTCACCGGCGCGCCCACCGCTGAATGGCCCGGAGGCGCGGTGCAGGGCGTCAGCGCATTGAATTGCGGCGGCATGTACGACGTCGCGAATCTCCGCCTCGTGAATCACAAGCTGCCCGTGGCCGAGTATCTGAAAGGCGGATGGTTGCGCTCGCCTCTGGATCTTTCGTTTTCGTTTGCGTCCGAGCAGGCCATCGATCAGCTCGCCTATCTTCTGGAGTTGGACCCGCACGAATTCCGCCAGCGCAATATCAAGGACCCTCGCTGGCTGGGCGTTCTAAACGCCGCCGCGCAGGCCGCCAAGTGGACTCCGCGCCGCGCTGCTTCGAACTTATCGGCCGCGAAAGTCGTCACCGGCCGCGGCATCGGCGTCGGAACGCATCTGGCTTCCTACGGAGCCGCGGTGGCCGAGATCGAGGTCAACAAGGAAACCGGCAAGGTTGTCGCGAAGCACCTGTACGGGGCCATCGACTCCGGCCAGGTGGTGAATCCGGGCAATGTCGAGGCGCAAATCGGCGGCCAGTTGGTGCAGACCGCCAGCCGCATGTTCAAGGAGGAAGTGACCTTCAACACCACCAACGTCACCAGCCTGGATTGGAATAAGTACCCGGTGCTGCGCTTCGACGAATGCCCGCAAGTCACGCCGGTGGTCGTGCAGCGCTTGACCGAACGCTCGCTGGGCGCGGGCGAGGAAGTCATGGCCGCCGCCGCTGCCGCCATCGCTAACGCCTTCTTCGACGCCACGGGCGTGCGCATGGAGGAGTTTCCGCTGACACCCGCGCGCGTGCTCGCCGCGCTGAAGCGGGGATGAAAAGCGCGGATACCGCAGGATTATGATAGAAATGTCGAGGTCGCCTCTTTGACCAACAAAGAATCCCTTCACCAACTCGTCGACGAATTGCCGGAGGATCAGACCGAGCTTGCGCGCGTCTTGCTGGAGGACCTGCGTAGCGCCGCCGACCCAGGCGGTCCGCCGCTAGACGATGAAGCCCTCGCGTCGCTCGATCGTGGCCTCGCCGACGTCGCCGCGGGGCGCGTCAAGCCGCTCGACGAATATGAACGCGAACGCGGGTTGTGAACTATCGCATTTCCGTTTCTCACGAAGCTGAGAAAGTTTTGGACCGGCTTGGTTGCCCCTCCGGGCATGATTCGTTCGACTTGGTGACGATCCGAGCTACGCTAGACCTAGTCTTCCTCTATTTCTCCTGATAGCATAGTCAACCATATACTTTGTCTATGGGCGCGCCCGATCCCATTCACGGAACTAGCGACCCTGCCGCCACGGAAACCATGTCGGCCATCAGCTTGGGACCTGCCACCAAACCAACCCACGCGCCGGGTGAACTGCTTGCGGACCGTTTCGAAATTATTCGGTTCATAGCACGAGGCGGCATGGGTGAGGTCTACGAAGCGGCCGATCTTCAACTACAAGGCAAACGGCTGGCTCTGAAAACTCTCCTGCCGAAGATAGGCGACGAACCCGCCGCCCGCCAGCGGTTCGAGCGTGAAGTATTGCTTGCCCGCGAGATTCACCACCCGAACGTTTGCCCGACCTACGATCTTTTTCGAGGAGAAGGTCCGAACGGCAACTTTCTCTTTCTTACGATGAAGTTGTTGGCCGGTGAAACTCTCAGCGCGATTCTCAAGCGCCGCGGACCGATGACACCCGAGGACGCCCTACCCCTGTTGCGTCAGATGGCGGCCGGCCTTGACGCCGCCCACGCTGCGGGCGTTGTCCATCGAGATTTTAAACCGGGCAATGTAATCGTCGATGGCGCGCAGCAGCCGCCTACAGCCGCCATCACTGACTTTGGTGTTTCCCGTCTGTCTTCCTCGGGGGTCACCGTCACTAGCCATATTGCCGGGACCCCCGGTTTTATCGCGCCTGAGATCTTTAAGGGAGGCACTCCGACTCCCGCTAGCGATGTCTACGCCTTCGGGGTAGTCATCCAGGAGCTTGTGGCTCATCCTCCCAAAGTGTGGGAGCAAGTGATACGCAAGTGCCTTGATCCAGATCCTGGTCAGCGACCTAAAAGCGCGGGTTTCGCGGTGGCGTTGCTGAAACCAGAATCCACCTCGCGGCCCTTTTTATTGAAACGCCGAGTGTTTGTGTGGGGAATTCCATCCGCAGCCGCCGCGGCCGCGGCGGGTCTTTGGTTCGGGCGGCCGGCGATCGAGGCGTTCCTGCATCCGCTGCCCCAGAGGCGGCTGGTCGCTCTTATGCCGTGGCCTGTTGGTGACGATTCGCAGAGCCGTGGATTGCTTCGCAATGTGCTCGACACCATCGAGTCCCGCCTGACGCAGGCGCAGGCTGGCTCACACGACTTTCTTATCATCTCGAGCGCCGATCCGCGCACCGCGGTCGCTCCCGGCAGTCCCGCTGACGCCGCAGGCTCGCTGGGCGCCAACCTCGTGCTCGCGGGGTCGTTGTCGGCAACGCCTTCGGCGTACGAACTCGATCTTCGGGTGCTCGACGCCACTACTTCGCAAGTGCTTAGGTCTGGGAGGGTGAAGACCCCTGGATCGGCGATCGGTAACCTGATCGAGCGAGCCTGCGCGATGGCCGGCAATTTGCTTAACGTCCCGGTCGTGCATGCGGCGTCGAGCGAGGAGGACGAACTCGCGAGCCTCCCGCCGGCTGCGTTGGAAGCATTCGCCAAAGCCGAAGATCTGGTCGCCCGTCCCAACGACGCCGGACTCGATGAGGCCATTGACCAATACCAAAAAGCGCTCGAACTGCGCCAGACCTTCGCTCTTGGATATGCTCAGTTGTCCCGCGCGTACACGCGAAAGTTCCGGTTCACTCACAACGCCGCTGAGTTGAGCCTGGCCCGCCGCAATGCGGATCTTGCCCGAAAATACAATCCGGCCTCCAATAAAGCCCAGTTCAGCTCAGCGCTAGTTTTGCTTTATGGTGGCGAGACCGCCGAGGCCGTGGAAGTACTGAGCGCCCTGCTGCGTGCCGATCCAACCAACGCGCAATACGCCCAGTACAAGGGTTTCGCCCTCCGCAATCTGGGACGCCGTCCTGAAGAGCAGGCGGTGTACCATGAGATTCTTCAGAGCCGCCCGAACTACTGGCCCGCGTACAACGAGCTCGGCTGGGCGCTGTATCGGGACGGCCGTAATGATGAGGCCGTCAAGGCGTTTGCGGAGGCTTCGGCCGTGGCCCCGAAGGTTGCTCTACCGCTGGCCAACCTGGGATCGATTTATCTTCTTCTTAATCGAAAGAAGGACGCCGCGGATGCCTTTCGCCGCAGTCTGACACTCGCGCCCAACTACGTGGCGTATAACAACCTCGGTTCCTTGGATTTCGAGAATCGCGACTATCGGAAGGCGCTGGAGAATTACAACAAGGCGCGCGACCTCAACCCCAAAGACGACGGAGCATGGCGCAACATCGCCGATTGCGAAACCATGCTCGGCAACCTGGCGGGAGCTCGCGCGGCCTACGTAAAGGCCGCCGAGATCTCCGCTGAGCAGGTGAAACTTGACCCAAAACTGGGCCGCGCATGGATGGCTTTAGCGTATTACCGCGCCAAGAGTGGCGACCGCGCCGGCGCCGATGCCGCCATGCTTAATGCCGAGCAGAATGGAGCGTCGGACGTGGCGTCCCAATTCCTCAAAGCACAAACTCTGGCAGCCACCGGGCGGCAAGACGAGTCGCTAACATTGATACTCCGACTGTTGGAAGGCGGCCTGTCTCCCGTCGAAGTGGAGTTATCGCTGGACCTCGGCGGTGTTCGGGCAGACACACGCTATAAAAAAGCGATCAAAGGGAAAAACAAATGAAAAACTCGACTCTATACTTGATTACCGCTCTCAGCTTGACGTTGCTGGCTGGTTGCGGCGGCAGTGGAAAAACCACGATCCAGTTTTTAGCTGGCGGCAAGCCCGTCGTGTACGCTAACAAAGGCGAGGTCGTGGAATGGATAGGGGCCGACGGGAAAGCACTGAAGGTAAAATTCCCGGTGTCCTCGCCGTGTCAGGAGGGTAGTCTGACCTCCACTTGCACCACGCAAATGGAAGGCGCCTTTCCTTATGACTGCACGGGATGCTCCGATCCCGGAATTGTGGTCGGTTCGGATAATGGAGGACTACACGGTCAGATGAAGAAGACGATGGCCTCCAACGCGGTCGCCAACGCACAGCTCGGCTACATATACTGTGACACGACAACAAAAGCGGCAAAAGTCTATCCTGACCCGCTGGTCGCTGCCGCCTCCACTGCCAGCGGCGTTAGTACGGTGCAATGGGTGCCAATAGGCGATTCCGGCATCACGAACTACACGGTTACGCTGCCAACCGGCAACACTTGCGTGGAAGGCATGACCATCAACCAAATGCAGGATGTCTGCACTCTTGTGGTCGGCGCGGCGAGCACGCCCTACACGGTCACCGCGGATGTCTGCATGACGCCGGGAACCGAGACCCTGACCATCCAATGATTTGGATGCGGCCCGCGCCCGGCCCCGACGAAATCGCGCGCTGTCTGCTAACTTGGTTTTCTGATCTCCCTTTCAAATATCAACAAGCAGTACGGCAAACAATTAATCTTCGTCGACGCATCCTTTCAGTTGAACCCCGGAGAGAAAGTCGGCCTGGTGGGCCCCAACGGCTCCGGCAAGACCACTCTCTTCCGCATGATCGTCGGCGAGGAAGACTCCGACGAGGGCTCCGTCTCGGTTCCAAAGAAGCTGACCATCGGCTACTTCCGCCAGGATGTCGAGGAGATGCAGGGCCGGTCGGCGCTCGATGAAGCGATCGCCGGAAGCGGCCGCGTGGGCGATCTGCATCACGAGCTCGAAGCGCTCCAGCATGCCCTGGGAGATCCCGCGCAGGCCGCGGGCATGGACCGCACGCTCGCGCGCTTCGGCGAAGTGCAGGAGGAGTACGAGCATCTGGGCGGCTACGCACTCGAGGCGCAAGCGCGCGAAGTTCTGCACGGCCTCGGATTCAAGGACGACCAGATCGACGGCGACGTCGGCGAGCTTTCCGGCGGCTGGAAGATGCGCGTGGCGCTGGCGCGGGTCCTGCTCGGCCGTCCCGACGTGCTTCTGATGGACGAGCCCACCAATCACCTCGATCTCGAATCCATCATCTGGCTCGAGCAGTTCCTCAAGTCCTACCCCGGCGCGCTGCTGATGACCTCGCACGATCGCGAGTTCATGAACCGCATCGTTTCGAAAATCGCCGAGATCGATGCCGGCGAGATCATCACCTACTCCGGCGACTACGATTTCTATGAGCGCGAGCGCACCATCCGCGAGACCAATCAACAGGCGGCCTTCGCCCGGCAGCAGACCATGCTCGCCAAAGAACAGCGCTTCATCGATCGATTCCGGACGCATGCAGCCAAGGCGGCGCAAGTGCAGAGCCGTATCAAAGCGCTGGACAAGATCGATAAGATCGAGCTGCCCAAGAAGCGGCACGTGGTGAAGTTCGAGTTCCAGATTCCGCCCCGCTCCGGCGATCAGGTCGCGGTGATCGAGGATGTGCACAAGAGCTATGGCCCGCGCGTGATTTACGACGGCTTCAGTCTCACCATCCGCCGCGGCGAACGTTGGGCGGTGATGGGAAAGAACGGGGCAGGCAAGACCACGCTACTCAAAATGATCGCCGGCGCCAGCACGCCCGATTCGGGAAGCGTGCGGCTCGGCGCCAGCCTGAACATGGGATATTTTGCGCAGCAGTCGCTGGACGTGCTCGACCCGGATCTTACCGTCATCGAACAACTGCAACGGGACTTTCCGCAGGACGGCTTGGGTTCGCTGCGGACTTTAGCCGGCGCGTTCCAGTTTTCCGGGGACGATGTGGAGAAGAAAATCCGCTCGCTTTCGGGCGGCGAAAAATCGCGGCTGGCAATGGCGCGAATGCTCTACCACCCGCCCAATTTCCTGGTGCTCGACGAGCCCACCAATCACCTGGACCTGGCCACCAAGGAAATGCTGGTGGATGCGCTCAAGAGCTTCGACGGCACCATGATCTTCGTTTCCCACGACCGCATGTTCCTGCGCGGACTGGGCTCACGCGTCCTGGAGCTTGGAGGAGAGAGCGGCACGGAGTCGAACCCCGTGGTCTATCCGGGATCATACGTCGAGTACGTGCAAACGCTCGGCCACGAGGCGCCAGGCATCTACTCCTGATAGCCTTCAGCTCGCGTTAAATCAGGCGAGCCTGCCAAACAGCGCCCCGGCGCCCGCGGTCACCGCCATCGCCAGAGCACCCCAGAACGTGACTCGTATCGCGCCCGCCATCACGCCCGCGCCGCCCACGCGTGCAGCCAACCCGCCCAGCAGAGCGAGGAACGCCAATGAAGTTCCCGATACAAGCGGGATCAGAGCCGCCTCCGGGGCGAAGACAGCCACCAGCAGAGGCATCGCCGCTCCCACGGCAAAGCTGGCGGCCGACGCCAAGCCAGCCTGAAGTGGACGAGCCCTGCCAGCCTTGGAGATGCCCAATTCATCGCGGGCATGCGCGCCCAGCGCGTCGTGCGCCATCAGCTCCTCGGCGACCTGTTTCGCGAGAGCAGGGGTAAGCCCGCGAGCAACGTAGATGGCCGCCAGCTCCTTGTGCTCGCCTTTGTCGTCGGTTTTGAGTTCCTTGCGCTCAATCTCGAGGTCGGCGTGTTCGGTATCCGCCTGTGAGTGGACCGACACGTACTCACCGGCAGCCATCGACATCGCCCCGGCGGCGAGACCGGCGACGCCTGCCACCAGTATGTTCGCGCGAGTCGCATGCGCCGTTGCGACACCCAGCAGCAGACTCGCGGTAGAAAGGATGCCGTCGTTGGCGCCCAGTACGGCGGCACGCAGCCAGCCGATGCGTCCTATCTTGTGTCGTTCTTTCGGGGGTATCGCCATTCGTAAGACCTCATTGCTCCGCTCCCTCATGGTCGCGGTTCAGAAAAGCCTTTCTGAACCGCGCGCGTTAGCAAGCGGATTTACTAGATCCACTTCTTCCGCAGTAACCACACCTTGATGATTTGCGTAAGGCTCACATAGCTGAGCAGCGTCAGCAGCAGGATCGGCCAGTACAGCGGCGGCAGGCCTGTGAGCCCCAGCGCGGAGGCCACCGGGGAATACGGCAGCCACATTCCGAAGGCCATGATGGATAACGTCGTGACTGTCAGCGGCCAACTCGCGCGGCTTTGCAGGAAAGGAATTTTGTTGGTGCGAATCACGTGGATGATGAGCGTCTGCGTCATCAGCGACTCGACGAACCAGCCCGTCTGAAACAGTGGCGCGCGGGCTGGGTCCCAGCAGTGGAAGACATACAGCATGACGAAGAACGTCGTGTAGTCGAAGATCGAGCTGATGGGGCCGATAAAGAGAATGAACCGCCGGATCTCATCGATGTTCCAGGGCCTCGGCCGGACCACCTGTTCATCGTCCACCGCGTCGGTGGGGATCGGCACTTGCGAGAAGTCGTACAGCAGGTTGTTGGTCAGCACCTGAATCGGAGCCATCGGCAGGAAGGGAAGGAAAGCGCTCGCGCCCAGCACGCTGAACATGTTCCCGAAATTGGAGCTCGCCCCCATCCGGATATACTTCAGGATGTTCGCGAAAATCTTCCGGCCCTCGGTCATGCCCCCTTCCAGCACCATCAGGTCCTTTTCCAACAAAATCAGATCGGCCGACTCCTTGGCAATATCCGTGGCCGTGTCCACTGAGATGCCGACGTCCGCGGCGCGCAGCGCGGGAGCGTCGTTGATTCCGTCGCCCATGAATCCGACCACGTGCCCCTTGGCGCGGAGGGCGCGGATCACCCGCTCCTTGTGCGCCGGAGAGAGCCGGGCGAAGAGCGTCGTCTGCACCGCCGCCTCCCCTAATTCGGCATCCGGCATCTTCTCCACGTCGCTGCCCAGCAGCATGGGATCGGGCGCGAGACCCACGTCCTTACACACCTTGCGGCTGATGAGCTGGTTGTCTCCCGTGAGGATTTTCACCGCGACGCCGTGCTGGTGCAACGCCTCCAGCGCGCGGCCGGCGCTGCTTTTGGGCGGGTCCAGGAACGCGACGTAGCCTTGCAGCACAAGATCGGACTCGTCGGCCTTCGCGCAGATTTGCTTGCTCGGCAGCTCCTTGGTTGCCACTGCCAGCACGCGGAAGCCATCGTTGCTCAGGCTTTCGTATTCTTCCTTCAACCCGACGATCAGGGCCGGGTCCATCGGAGACTTCTTCCCGTCCAGATCGAAATGCGAGCACTGATGGAAGACCTCTTCCGGAGCGCCCTTGGTGAGGAGAATCGCCTTGCCTTGGGGGTCCTCCACCAGCACCGACATCATGCGCCGGGTGAAGTCGAACGGGATCTCGTCCAGCTTCTTGTATTTCTGAACCATCTCCTGCCCGTGGAAATCGGGACAATCCAGAATCGCCTGATCGAGAATGTTTTTGAGGCCCGTCTGGAAGTGACTGATCAGGTAGCTGTCCAGGAGCACGTCCTCGGTTTCACGCCCAGCCACGTTGCAGTGCCGTTGCAACACGACGCGGTCCTCGGTAAGCGTGCCGGTCTTGTCGGTGCACAAGATGTCCATGCCCCCGAAGTTTTGAATGGAATTGAGCCGTTTGACGATCACCTTCCTGCGGCTCATGGCGATCGCGCCCTTCGAAAGACACACGGAGACCACCATCGGCAGCATCTCCGGGGTGAGGCCCACGGCCACCGCCAGGGCAAAGAAAAATGCGCCGCGCCAGTCGTGCTTGGTGAAGCCGTTGATCAGGAAGACCAGCGGCACCATCACGGCCATCAACTGGATCATGAGCCACGTGAAGCGGTTGATGCCCTGGTCGAAGCTGGTCAGCACACGCTCTCCCGTGATCGAGCTGGCCATGCTGCCGAAATAGGTGTTGACCCCGGTTGTGACCACGGCCGCGGTCGCCGTGCCGCTCTCGACGCTGGTCCCCATGAAGCATGTGTTCTTCAGCTCCGTGGGTGAGCTGACGTCCTTGGTCTCGGGGTCGTGGAACTTCTCCACTGGCAGCGACTCGCCGGTAAGGCTCCCTTGGCTCACGAAGAGATCCTTGGAGGAGAGCACGCGAACGTCGCCCGGAATCATGTCTCCCGCGGACAGCTTGATGATGTCCCCAGGCACTAAGTCCCGCAGCGGCATTTCGCCGGCCTTGCCATCCCGGACGACGGTGGCAGTCACGTGGATCATCGCCTTCAGCTTGGCCGCCGCCGCGTCCGCCCGAGCCTCCTGCCAGAAGCGGAGTCCCGCGCTCAGCACCACCATCATAGCCATCACGGTGCCCGCGCGCGCGTCGCCCGTAGCGAAGGAAATCGCCGATAAGGCCGCCAGCAGGATCACCAGCGGGTTGCGCACGATTTTCAGAAGGCGGATGAACCAGCCCTGCGCCTTCTCCTGCGCGATTTCATTCGGACCCGCGGTGGCCGCCCGCTCTTCGGCCTCGGCTTGCGTAAGGCCCGCCGAAGTTGTGCCCAGAGACCGGAGCAGCTCTTCGCCGTCCTTGCGCGCGGCGTCCAGCACGGCCGGTGAAACTTGAATGGCGTGATTCTTCGCCTTGGCTTCCGGATGGGGTGCGGCCATCTTTGCATGTAGTCTAACGCACCTCCGCGGTATTCTTGCACACTGCTATTGGTGATGTTCGCCGGACCAACATTCCCCCCTACAAGGCCAGTGCTCACCGGAACGGCCCTAAACATGCTCATTTTTAGGAGAGTGATCGTGGCCAGGCAAGCACGAGTCCTGGCTGCAAAAAAGAAAGGCGAAGGAATACCTGTTATGAGAATGAATTTAAAGCACAATATCTGGGTTTTGGCAATTGCCGGTTCCATGAGCAGCGCCGCTTTTGCAGCGGACAGGGCCATCAAGGTCGACGATCGGCTGGACGCTTCCGCTGAAACGCTCACCGACATGATGAGGGCATCCGACAAAGGCGTCCCCCAGGATCTGCTCAACAAGGCCAAATGCGTCGTGGTGGTGCCGGGCATGAAAAAAGCCGGATTCATACTGGGCGCGGATTATGGCCGCGGCTTCGCGGTATGCCGCCGGCAGGGTGGTGTGAGCTGGAGCGCTCCGGCCGCGATGCGGGTGGAAGGCGGAAGCATCGGGTTTCAGATTGGCGCTACGGAAACCGATGTCATTTTGCTGGTGATGAACGATGGCGGAATGAGGCACCTCTTGTCCGATAAGTTTACGATCGGTGCGGATGCAACCGGGGCAGCCGGCCCGGTCGGCCGCGATGTGACCGCAAAAACGGACGCGTCGTTGCAAACGGAGATGTTATCGTACTCCCGTACGCACGGGCTGTTTGCGGGCATCTCGCTGCAAGGCGCAACCCTTCGTCCGGATGGGTCGACCAACCATGAACTTTACGGCCGCGAGGCAACCAATCGTGAAGTTCTTACCGGCAACTTCAAGGCTCCGGCCGCCGCGCAGAAGTTCGAAAGGGCCCTGAATCGCGAATCGCCCGAACGCAGCCAGTAGCCGCTGCCCATCTCGTGATAGACTCCGTCAGAGCGGAGGTTCACGAGATGGCGATCAAGTCCAAGGCCAAGGCGAAGCGTTGAACCGATGCTTCGCCTTTTCGCCAGCCTGCTGCTCGCTACCGCGCCGATCCTGAACGCCGCCGTCCCTGGGGAAGCGGTCTACAACACTCGTTGCGCTTCCTGTCACGATCGCGAGACGTTCAAGAAGATGCCTTCCGCCCGCATTCTTCACGCACTCGAATCGGGCGTGATGAGCGCCGTGGCGCCTCTCGCCAAAGAGGAGCGCGAAGCGGTCGCCGCCTATCTGGGCAGCAGTACGGCCTCGAGTCTTCGGCCGGAAGCCTTCTGCCGCGACCGCAAGGTGACCATCGCCGGGTCTTCCGCCGCCAGCAGCGGCTCTTCAAGGCCGGCTTGGAACGGATGGAGCCCTAGCCCAGGCAACACTCGCTATCAGCCCGCCGAGGCCGCCGGGTTGACCATCGAACAGGTCCGTAATCTCAAACTCAAGTGGGCTTTCGGATTCGATGGAGACCTGACTTCGTTCTCCCAGCCGGCCGTTCTCGATGGCCACGTCTTCGTCGGCAGTTCGGCTGGAATCGTCTATGCGCTACGCGCCGCGACGGGCTGCATTGAGTGGACGTTTCAAGCCGGCGGGCCGGTTCGAACGGCGATCGTCGTGGCGCCCTTAACCGGACGTCATGCCGTCCTGTTCGGCGATCAGTCCGCGTGGTTTTACGCCGTCGAGGCCGAAACCGGCAAGCTTCTGTGGAAGAAGAGAGTTGACGAGCACCCCGCGGCTCGCGTCACCGGCTCGCCAGTCGTGTATCAAGGGGCGCGCGACGTTGTCGTCTACGTCCCCCTATCGAGCTGGGAGGAAAATTTCGCCACCCAGCCTGATTATAATTGCTGCACCTTCCGAGGCAGCGTCGTCGCTCTTCGCGTTCGCGACGGCAGCCAGGTTTGGAAAACCTACACTGTACCCGAAACCCCGAAGTCAAGCGGGAAGGGATTGGGTCCCTCCGGCGTCGGCGTGTGGTCCGCGCCTACCGTTGATCCAAAGCGGAGTGTGCTCTATGTCACGACGGGCAACAACTATTCCGAGCCCTCTACGAATATGAGCGACTCCGTGCTGGCGATGGACCTCGCCACCGGCCGAGTGGTTTGGTCGCGCCAGGTCACGCCGCGAGACATTTTCAGCGGCTGCAATGGCTGTGTAGCCGTGAAGGGTCCCGACTTCGATTTCGGCTCTTCCGCCATCCTTGTCAAAGCGATGCCGGTCGGCGACGGCAACGGCCGGGATCTCATCGTGGCGGGCCAGAAATCCGGCGTGGTCTACGCGCTCGATCCGGATCGCAAAGGCGAGCTGGTCTGGCAAACGCGCGTCGCCAAGGGCAGCTCTCACGGCGGCGTGCAGTGGGGCATGGCCAGCGACGGCCAGAACGTCTACGCTCCCATTGCCGACGGCGAGCTTCGCCGCATCCCCAACGCAGACGGAGTCGCCCAGCGCGTCATGGACCCGAACGATGGCGGAGGGCTCGCGGCGCTTCGCGTGACCGACGGGTCGATGGCATGGCAAGCCGCGCCCGCCCGCGACTGCGCCGGTATTCCCGCTTGCAGCCCGTCGCAATTGGCGGCGGCCACCGCCATTCCCGGAGTGATTTTTTCCGGAGCCCTGGACGGACACCTCCGTGCCTACGCCGCCGAAGACGGAAAGGTGATCTGGGATTTCAACACGCTCCGCGAATTCCCCACCGTGAACGGAATCAAGGCCAACGGCGGAGCGTTGAACGGCAGCGGACCTGTTGTCGTGAACGGCATGGTATTTGTCAATTCCGGTTACGATCACTTCGGCTCCATCACCGGCAACGTGCTGCTGGCCTTCGCACCTTAGGAGCTTTATGACGCGCTCACGCCGCCAATTTCTACGATTTCTCGCCGGCAGCCCGCTGCTGGGCCGGGCTTTCTCACCGCAAGCTTTCGGGCAACCAGCCGGCGACGTGCTTGCCGTAATGGATTTCGAGGAGCTGGCCCACCAAAAGCTGCCTCCCGCGCACTGGGGATACATGGCCAGCGGCGTCGACGATAACGCAACCCGCGACGCCAACATGGCCGGCTACAAGCGCATCCAGCTTCGTCCGCGCCGCCTGGTCGACGTCTCGAAACCCGATCTGCGCATCAACCTATTCGGCACCGAGTGGGAGAGCCCGATTTTTCTCTGCCCTCTCGGCGGTCAGAAGATGTTTCATCCCGACGGCGAGGTGGCGACGGCGCGCGCGGCTCGATCCGCGAAGGCTCTGCAAATCCTGTCGACCCAGACCTCGGCTTCTCTGGAAGACGTCGCGCAGGCGCTGGGACGGCCGCCGTGGTATCAGCTCTACATGCCGCAGAAATGGGAAGACGCCGAGAAGCTGGTCCATCGAGTCGAGGCCGCCGGCTGCCCCGCCATGGCGTGGACCGTCGATCTGCTGGGCGGCCGCAACACCGAGACCGCGACCCGCCTGGCGCGCACCGACACGCGAGACTGCTTGAGCTGCCATGTGACCGGTCCTACCGGCGCGGTCATCCGGGCCCCCGGACGCGCGCCCATGTTCAACGGCCTCAGCGGCACTGCCATCAATCCTCCTGCGGCAACGTGGGAGTGGGTCGATCGCTTGAAGAAGTTGACCCAGATGAAACTGCTGCTGAAGGGGATCGAGACTCGCGAAGATGCCAGGCTCGCCCGCGAGCACGGCGTCGACGGCATCATCGTCTCCAACCACGGCGGACGCGCCACCGAGGATCTGCGTCCGACCATCGAAAGCCTTCCCGAAGTCGTGGACGCCGCGGGCAGCCAGATTCCAGTCCTGGTGGATGGCGGCATCCGCCGCGGCACCGATGCGTACAAGGCTCTGGCGCTGGGCGCGCGAGCCGTCGGCATCGGCCGTCCCTACGTTTGGGGATTAACCGCATTCGGGCAGGAAGGCGTCGAGCGGGTGCTGGAAATTCTGCGCGCCGAGCTCCAGCGGACCATGCAGCAATGCGGCACGCCCACCATCGCTCAGATCACTTCTGCTCAAGTGGGGCAGGTCTTCGACCTGCCAACTTCCCCTATCGGGCCGCGCCGATAGTCGCCAAACCCAGCCTCGACGGCTGGAATATCTTGTTGATGTCGGCCTGCTCCAGGGCCTTGTCTTGGCGGGTCTGCTAACGTGTAAGCGAGGTGCACCAGATGGCAAAGGTCAAACACACTGCGCCAACCTTGGGGAAATCTGTCCGCCGCCCCGTCATTCACGGAGCGAAACAAGAAGGAGAGGACTCGGCAAGAGGGAGCGTGGGCCCATCAGCGGTAAATTACGATTTCTTCGCGAGCGTGTCCGCGACGGAGCTGGCCCGCTCGCAGGGCGTTCAGCCGATTCGCAGGCTTGGACAGATTCGTCCCTTGAGCGATCCCGATCCCGAACAGGCCGAGTGGCTTGCACGAGAGTTGCGTCGCTGGCGGTGTGAGGGCTTGCCGCTGGCGGTGTCTGGTTGAACGAGATTCTCGTGGACACCGATGTCGTGTCATACCTCCTCAATCGCCACAGCATGGCGGAGGTCTACGAAAAGTTCTCATAGGCTACACACCGATGGTCTCGTTCATGACAGTGGCTGAACTCTACCGTGGAGCGTTGAAGAAAAAGTGGGGCCAAAGACGCATGGCCGGATTGCAGTCGCGCCTTCGCCAATATGCCGTGGTGCCTTGGAATCTCCAGGTCTGCATGGCGTTCGCTGGCATCTGCAACTCAGCAGAGAAAAGGGGGAGACCGATCTCGACGGCGGACGCGCTCATCGCTGCCTGTGCCGTGTCGCTCCGAATTCCGCTCCTGACACACAACAGACGTCATTTCGACGGAATAGATGGACTGGACGTGATCTCAGCCATGCCGGAGGCCGGAAGCTAATCAACCAGTGGGGCAGGTCTTCGACCTGCCAACTTCCCCTACCGAGCCCCGCCGAGAGTCGCCAAACTCGGCCCGAACGTTCCGCGCGGCAGCAGGCTCGGCCCCGACGCCTTGAATATCTTGTTGACGTCGGTGTTCACGTCGAGCACCAATCCGATGAAACCGGACTGCATTTCGTCCCAATTCTGATCGCCCCAGCGGATGTCCTTCGCGGGATCGGGGTTGTACTTGTTGTTGGCCGAATTATCGTAATGCGCGATCGCCACCATGCGCGTGCCCTTCGGCAGCAGCAGCGGCTTCTCAAGCTGATACCCGATTTGCCAGTCGAAATTCCATTTCCCTTTAAATACAGTCTGGGTCTCGCCGGTGGGATAAATCAGGCGAAGCTCGTAATCTTTTCCGCGCAGGTGCATGTGCGGCTGGATATAGACCAGCTTGGCGTCGTCTACACCGACGGTGACTTCGCTCACTACCTCGGCATTGTTGTCGCCGGCTGGAATGGCGAGATTGAACGCCGCGGGCGTGCCCGGCGACATCCAGTAGCGCTTCAGCGGAGGATTCTTGGCGAACACCAGGCCGACTTTGGACCGGTCCGTCTGCGGCGTGCCAATCGCGGTGTAGTGGATATTGAATACGATATCCGAGCCCTTCGGAATGAACTTGGCCGAGCCGTCCACGTCAAACCTTTGCGCCCCCAAACCGGGATTGTATTTGCCCAGCAGGTCCGTTCCCTCTTTCGCGCCGCCCATTCCCTCCGAGCCTTCCTCGTAAGCCTCGCCAGGAACCGCTTTCGACATCCAGGTCGATCCCGGCGGCCGCACGATGGCCCGCATATGGTGCACTACTTTCGGATTGCCGGCACGCATCTCCGCCGCCACTACCCACTTGTCCTCGTCGAAATGCGCCGTCACCAGGATGTTCTGGTAATTGATGGTGCCGGTGGCCGCGACGTGAAACTCCTTGGGCATTTCGATGATCAGGTCGGGCTGGATATTCCAGCCTTCATGGAACGTCAGCGCCGGCGGCGCGTCTTTCTTGTCGCCTTCCAAAGCTCCGTTATCCGCCCAGTTGACCAGCGTGTCGATCTCGGCTTTGCTCAGCTTCCGGTCGTTCGCGAAGTGACCGACCTCGGCGAACCACGGCGGCATCTTTTCGGTGACCACCGCGGCCTTGATCGCCTTGGCCCACGGCCGAGCCTCCGTGTAACCGAGAAGCGACATCGGAGCCATCTCGCCGGGACGGTGGCACTCCTGACAATGCTTCTGCAAAATCGGCAGAACGTCCTTGTTAAAGGTGGGCTGGGTTGAAGCAGCAAAAGCCGTGTTCGCCGCCAGCGCCGCCAGCACCAATGCCGCTCCCTTACGGTCACGGTTCGGAAGCGTTTTCTGAACCGCGCGCGTAAGCAAGCGGTTTTGAGATTCGATTTTCATTAGCGTGTTCCCCCGTTCTCCGCCAGCAGGCCCTGCTGGGCCATGGCTTTCCTGAGCATTTCCGCTTCAATCGGAAATTCTTTCTTCGAGTTCGCCATGAAGATGCCCTTGGTCATCATCAGCGGCGTCCACCCCAGCCGATTCCTGGCGTCGAGTTTGGCGCCGTGGTCGATCATGAACTGGAGGATCGACGGTTGGTTGCCGATCACCGCGCCATGCAGGGCGGTCATGCCGTCCCAGCGTGGATCGCCGACGCCCAGCTCCAGCAGATCGTCCATGTTCAGCGGATAATCGAGCAGAGTGTATTCCGGACTGCCGATCATCGGGAAATCTCCCAGATGGGTCCGCGCGTTGATGTCGTTGCCCAGATCGTACGCCAGCTTCACTGCGTCGAGGCGCTCCGCTTCGGAGACTCCCGTGAGCGGCCCCGGCGTTTCGCCCTCGTAATAGTCCAGGCACGCGGCCGCCATCAGCGGCGTGACGCCGACCTCGGTCGCGATGCTCGGGTCCGCCCCGTACTTCACCAGCAGCCGCATCATGGGAGCATCGCCGTTGCGAGCCGCTGAATAGAACGGCGTCGCGCCGACAAAGCTCAAATAGTGCCGGCCCAGATTGATGTTCGGTGGATTCCTGGTGGTGCCGAGCCCCTTGGTCATGGGCATTTCCTCCCACGTAATCCGAACGTTGGGATTCGCGCCCTTCTGGAGCAATTTCTCCGCGATCTGGAGCGCGCTCACTCTGCCGGTGGGCCTCGGGACGGGTTCGGGGTCCGATGCCAGCGCCGCGGCTTCCCACGAAGTGCCCGGCTTCCTTAGCCAGATCACCGTATGCAGCGCCGAGCCTCGCGGATCGGGCGCGTTCGGATTCGCCTTGTAATCCAGCAGCACCGAGGCGAGGTCGTAGTAGGCGTTCACCATCGCCACGTTCAAAGCCGTGGTCCCATCCGGAGCCGCGTCTTCAATGTTGGCGCCGTGGTCGAGCAGAGTCTTGGCCGCGTCGATCTGGTTGTTCAGCACGGCGAACAGCAGCGGCGTGTAGCCGGCCTTGGACTTCGCGTGCGCGTCCGCGCCGAATTCGATTAACAGCGCTTCGGCTCCAGAATTGCCTTGGCCCGCCGCCCACATCAGCGCAGTTTGACCTTTGTACGGCTCGGTCACATTGACCTTCGCGCCGTGCATCAGCAGCGTCTTGATCGCGTCCACGTTGCCGTTGCGCGAGGCGGTCATCAGCGCCGTCTCGCCTTGCTCGGACGTGGCGTTCGCGTCGGCGCCCGCCTGCAACAGGCGCTCGATCATGGCCGCGTTTCCGTTTTCGCAAGCCAGCGCCAGCGGAGTGATCTTGTAGCGCGTCGCGCCGTTCACGTTCGCCCCCGCGCCCAGCAGCAGATTCGCGATCTCCAGGTTATTCGCGTCCACGGCCCAATCGAGCGGCGTGGAGCTGTCGGCGGCCGCGGCGTTCACGTCGGCCTTCTTGGCCAGCAGTGCCTTGACGGCGGCGACATCGGCCTTCTTGACGGCGTCGGCCAGTTGGGCTTCCGGCGTGGGAGCGGGCGCGGCGAGGCACATGCCTGCCGCCCCAACCAGCGCCATTGCGAACCATTTGCTTCCTGTCATGTTTGAATGCCTCCACGACGCTGGACCTAACGCGCGCGCAACGGAGCGCTCCGCGCCCTGCGCGCTGGCTTGCATTGCTGCATACAACATATCATACTAGCTTAACAATGGGGCCTAAGCGTCGAGGAATCAGGTTGTTGGGCGTGGCAGTGGCGGCGCTCCTGTTGGCTGCGGGCCTGGGGCGAACGCAACAGCCTGCGCCACAGACTCCAACGGCGCAAACCGCCGAAAACGCGATCGACGAATATTGTTCCGATTGCCACAACGCCCAGGTCAAGACCGCAGGCGTGGTTCTGGACCCCGCGGCGCTCACGCAACTTGAAGATCAACCCAGCGATCACGCCGAGCTCTTCGAGCGAGTGGTGCGCCGGCTACGCGCCAAGTCCATGCCGCCGGTCGGCAATCCGCGCCCGGACGACGCCACCTACCAGCAGTTCCGGGCGTACTTGGAAACAGCGCTCGACAGGGCGGCATCAACCCATCCGAATCCCGGCGAGCTGCCCAACCTGCATCGCCTGACCCGCACCGAATATCGCAACGCCATCCGCGACCTGCTGGCCCTCGACAATCTGCCCAAGGAGATGGATTTCACGCTGCTGCTGCCCGCGGACAACTCCGCCAGCGGCTTCGACAACATCGCCGACTTGCTGTACGTCTCTCCGGCCACCATGGAGCGGTACCTCGACGCCGCCAGCAAGATCAGCCGCCTGGCCGTGGGCGATCCGCAGATTCCGGTGATGGTGAACATTCACCAGCTTCCTCTTGAAGAGCCTCAGGATTCACGCGTGGAAGAGTTGCCTTTCGGCACGCGCGGCGGCATTGCCATCCACAGCTACTTCCCACTGGATGCCGATTACGATATTCAAGTCGAGCTCGCCGGATCGGCGCGCACGGCGCACGAACTCGAGATCAGCGTTGACGGCGCGCGCGCGCAACTCGTGCCCATCGGTGGCGGGGGCGGGCGCGGCGGCCGAGGTGGTGGTGGACGCGGAGGCGGCACACAAAATCAGTACCGCATTCCCGTGAAGGCCGGTCCGCACCTGATCGGCGTGACCTTCGTGCAAATCACCGAGGCTCTGGATGAAGGCACTCTGCGGCCCCGCCAGCGCAGCCGCGGAACTCAGCCGGCCATCGCCGCGGTCACCATTCGCGGTCCCTACAACGGCAAAGGCCCTGGCGATACGCCCAGTCGCGAGCGCATCTTCACCTGCCGTCCGCAGAATAGTCCGCAGAAGGAAGACGCCGAGACGCCGTGCGCCAAACAGATCCTATCCACATTGATGCGCCGGGCGTACCGGCGTCCCGTGACCGATCAAGATGTTGCCGCGCTGCTTCCGTTCTATGAGAAAGGACGCAAGGAGCGCGATTTCGATCTGGGCATCCAGACCGCGATCGAACGTTTGCTGGTGAGCCCTCAATTTCTATATCGCATTGAGCGCGACCCCGCTCCGGCGACTGGAACAAGCCCGGCTCCGGGCGCGGCCCATCCTGTGAGCGATATCGAGCTGGCCTCGCGCATCTCCTTCTTCATCTGGAGCAGCATTCCGGACGACGAGTTATTGAACGCGGCGGCCTCTGGCAAGCTCAGGCAGCCGGAGGTTCTGGCGCAACAGGTTCGCCGCATGCTCGAGGATTCGCGCTCGGAATCGTTGGTCACCAACTTCGCCGCGCAGTGGCTGTACCTTCGCGACGTGGAAGTCAAGAAACCCGATTTATTCCTGTTCTGGGGCTTCGATGAAGGTCTGCGCGAATCTTTCGAGAGGGAAACCGAGCTGTTCCTCAACAGCATCCTGCTCGATCAACACAAGAGCGTGCTGGATCTGCTGACGGCGAACTATACCTTCGTCAACGAAAGGCTGGCCAAGCACTACGGCATCCCCAACGTCACGGGTAGCGAATTCCGGCGCGTCGATCTTCCCAAGGACAGCCCGCGAGCCGGGCTGCTGGGGCAGGGCAGCATCCTGACCCTGACGTCGTATTCCACGCGGACCTCGCCGGTGTTGCGCGGGAAATACGTTTTGGAGAATCTGCTGGCGTCACCGCCTCCTCCGCCCCCGCCGAATGTTCCATCGCTCAATACAGAAGGCGAGAAGGGCGGCGAGCCCCCGTCTCTGCGCGACGCCATGGTCCAGCATCGCGCCAACCCCGCGTGCGCCAATTGCCACGCCCGCATGGACCCGATCGGATTCGCGATGGAGAATTTCGACGCGATCGGCCAGTGGCGCGATACGGATCTCGGCAAGCCTATCGATGTTTCGAGCACCCTCGCGGACGGCGCCGTCGTCAATGGCATCGCGGGCGTGAAGCAACTGATCCTGCGCGATCCCGATAGATTCGTCGGCGCGGTAGCCGAGAAGCTGTTGATGTACGGCATCGGCCGCAACGTGCAGTATTACGATCAGCCGGCGGTTCGAAAGATTGTCCATGAAGCAGCCGCGAACAACGATACGTTCGCATCGCTAGTGCTGGGCGTGGTCCAGAGCGCCCCATTCCAGATGAGAGCCGCTAAAATAGAAACAAAGGCGGAGGTGAAAACCCCATGACGTTCGTTACCAGGAAGTCCTTGGCTCGGAGAACCATGTTGAAGGGCCTGGGCGCTGCCGTCGCGCTGCCGGTGCTGGATTCGATGATTCCAGCGCTGACCGCGCAAACGGCCCCGACCCTTCGCCTGGGTTGGGTTTACGTTTCGCACGGCGTGATCTTCGACCAGTGGAAGCCCACCAAGGTCGGCAAGGACTTCGAGCTGACGCCGAATCTGAAGCCGCTCGAAAAGATGAAGGGCCAGTTCAACATCCTCACCGGTCTGTCGCATCTGGAAGCCGACACCAAGGGCGACGGCAGCGGCGACCACACCCGCGCCGCGGCGGCCTGGCTGACCGGCGTCCACGCCTATGACCGCACCCGGCCCGGCGTCGAAGTGAAGCTCGCCACCACCGCCGACCAGATTGCGGCTCACACGCTCGGGAAAAATTCGCCGGTGCCTTCGCTGGAGCTGACCGTCGATACGGCCTCGCAAGGCTCCTGCGATTCGGGCGACTGCTTCTACGTCAACACCATTTCCTGGCGCAATGAGACCACGCCCAACATGACTGAGAACCATCCCCGCGTGGTGTTTGAGCGCCTGTTCGGAGACGGCGGAACCAGCGCGCAACGGCTGGCGCACACGCAGAAAGAAGGCAGCATTCTCGATTCGGTGATGCAGGAAACACAAACCCTGGCGGGCACTCTGGGCAATAGCGACCGGGGCAAGCTCAACGAGTATCTCGATTCGGTTCGCGATATCGAGCAGCGCATTCAGACCGCCGAGAAGCAGGGCGCGACCGAAGGCTTCGAACTGCCCGACCGTCCCATCGGCATCCCCGACAGCTTCGAAGCGCATACCAAGCTGATGTTCGATCTGCAAATCATGGCCTACCGCGCGGATCTGACCCGCGTCGCCAGCTTGATCATCGCGCGCGAACTGAGCGGCCGCACTTACCCGATGATCGGCATTCCCGGGCAGCATCACTTGATCTCGCATCACCGCGACGACAAGGAGTTGATGTCGCAGAAGGCGCGCATCGACACGTATCACGTGCAGATGCTGGCGTATTTGCTCGAAAAGATGGCGGCCACACCGGATGGCGACGGCTCGCTGCTGGATCACAGCCTGATCATGTACGGCAGCGGCATGGGCAACGGCAATCTGCACCGCCACTCGGACCTGCCCATCCTTCTCGCCGGAAAATTGGGCGGCAAGTTCCAGACCGGTTATCACTACGACTACACAATGAACACGCCCATGGCGAATCTGCTGGTGACCATCCTCGACCGCGCCGGAGTGCCGATCGAAAAGCTGGGCGACAGCACGGGTCCGCTGAAGTTGGAAACTCTGTAAAGGAGACGATATGCCGGAGAAAAACGAAACTCGCCGGGAGTTGTTCCAAAAAACGGCGCTCGTCGCTGGAGCCGCGGCGTTTTTACAAACGGATGCGCGAGCCCAAACAAACGAGAGCAAAGACGCGGCGTGGTCGCCCGCATCAGGCACGCCCTCGCCGTGCATGAAATTCTTCCCGTCCAACTTTCGCAATGAGCGGATCAAGACCTCCGGCGCCGAGATCAATGCCGTGATCGGCGGCTCGGGGCCGCCGGTGCTGATGTTTCACGGCGCGCCGGATTCCGTGATCACATGGCGTACGATCGCTCCGGATCTTGCCAAGGACTACACGCTGGTGATCTGCGACCTGCGCGGCTATGGGGATTCCAGCAAGCCCGAGGACAAACCAGATCACTCCAGCCAATCCAAGCGCCCCATGGCGCTCGATGGAGTCGAGGTCATGCAGCACTTGGGCTACAACCAGTTCCGCATGGTCGGTCATGACCGCGGAGGCCGCGTCGGCCGCCGCATGGCCATCGATCATCCGGACAAGGTGCTGAAACTCGCGGTGCTGGATATCATCCCTGCGCATTACCTCTATAGCCACGTCAACATCGATTTCGTCAACGCCTACTTCCATTGGTTCAACTATCTTCGCCCCGCGCCGGGTCCCGAGAACGAGCTGAAGATGGCGGCCGACGCGCAGTTGGCCAACGCCAGAAACGACGCGCAGAAAGAGTCTCTGCGTCATAGAACCGATATCAAGATGGAGCACGCCATGTGCGAGGACTACCGCGCTTCGGCATCCGTCGACCTGAAGATCGACGAGGTGGATATTCAGGCTGGAAAGAAAATCCGGTGCCCGTTGTTGACCCTGTGGTCCGCGACGAACCGCGTGAATCAAGTCTACGACAATCTCGCCGTCTGGAAAGACGAAGGCGTCAACGTCACGGGAAAAGGTTTGCCCGGCGGCCACACCCTCCAGGAAAGCGCCCCCAAGGAAACGCTGGCGGAGTTGCAAGCCTTCTTGAAGGGGTAGCGTCGCGGCTCACGGAAGTCGATAGAGCGTCAGCGAGCCGTCGCCGCCTTCGGCGAGAAGATCGCCGGCGGGCGATAGTGCACATCGGAAATACCAGTCGTGGCTTACTGGAAAATATCCGTGCTGCGGGCGGGGTTTCAAAGAGGCGATCTGACGCCCGGAACGAAGGTCCACGACGATCCGGCTCGCCATATACCCAACTTCATCGAACAGTTCCCACCAATGGCTTCCCCAGCGCTCGGCGACGATACGCGGCGAAGAGCGTGAGGCTTGTGTGACGAGATAGTCCGTCAGGTTTGGCGCGAGCGAAATCACCTCGCCGCCGGGAAGATTCCAGCAATGAAGTACAGATCGGCCGGCCGGAATTAATGATGAACATACTGCTCCAGCTCCCGGCGCGATCATCGTATTGCGGCTCAAGTCGGCTGCCTGCACGAGCGGACCCGAAGTCAACCGGTGTGAGTCGCGGTTCGCTATCGCATAGTCTGGAAACAGAAAGGTTCCGCCGTTGGCAGCCGTTCGCTTCACAGATTGGCGCAGCAACATCCAGCCCTTTTCCGGTAACGTATCCGCAACGTCCCAGCCTCCCGCGATCTCCCACGTATCGACCCAGCGACACGAAAGGTCGGCAATCGTGCGATCGGATCGAATCACCCGATCGGCGTTGAGCCAAAAGCTGTGGGAACCCAAAACGCCGGGGAATGCGATGTTCCGCATCGGGGCTAAGTCGCAGGAACTCCCGTCGTCTAGCCGAAGGATGCGGCCACAGACCAGAAGCGCGCCGCCGTCGGGAGACCAAGCGACATCGTTGCCGCACGTCTCAAGATCGAACTGGTGGAAAAGCGACTGAGGGTTCTGCACATCCACGATCAGCAGGTGCGTTCTCCACACGCCGCCCTGACGGTGATCGTCCATCGTCGCAGCGATCTTTTTCCCGTCGGGCGAAAATGCGAGCTCGATGATCGGATGGCCTTTGGGCGCGCTCCAGCCCGCGGGCTCGACGAGCTTGTCGGAGAGACGCACTTCCCACACCTTTTGCGGTGAGCCGTCGGCGAACGCCATCATCGGTGCCATCAAGGCGAGGATTCCTGCGCGGATTGACTGCGGCGATTGCACGAGTAAGCCCACAGCCATCTTACGCTGCCGGACTCGTCAATTCCCCGAAGAGTCAACGAATATCTTCGTAGCGTTTTTGTATCGTGATAGACTGCATCGGGGGAGCCTGTCTATGAACAATCGCCGGCAATTCCTGAAGGACGCGACCGCCGCCGCGGGAGTCGTCTTTACGAGTTGTAGTCTCTTCGAAAGCCGATTGACCGCACAAACGCCAGCCGCGCGGCCGCGACGCCAAGTGAGCGTTGGCGGCCGGCGCATTCGCACCATCGACATCCATGCCCACGTCGTCGTACCGGAGGCCACGGCGCTGCTGGGCGTGAAGACCGCGCCAGGCGATGCCTCCGTCATGGGGAGTTCCCAAACTCCGGCCCGTTTCCAGGCCATGGATGAATGGGGCACCGATATGCAAGCCCTCAGCATCAACCCCACTTGGTATGCGGCGGAGCGCGACGTGGCCGTGCAGGTGATCAAGATTCAGAACGAAGCGCTGGCAGGGTTGTGCGCCGAGTATCCGGACCGGTTCGTGGCCTTCGCTTCGGTGGCGTTGCAGTTTCCCGATCTGGCGGCCGAGCAACTCGAAGAAGGCGTGAAGAAGTACAACCTGCGCGGCGCGGCCATCGGAGGGCACGTCAACGGCGACGAGCTGTCCGCGCCCAAGTTCGACCCGTTCTGGAGGAAGGCGGAAGAGCTCGGCGTCCTGATTTTCATGCATCCGCAGGGGATTCCGGAGCTGGACAAGCGGCTGGCGGGCAACGGATTCTTGACGAACACGATCGGCAATCCGCTGGAAACAACCATCGCGCTCTCCCATCTGATCTTCGACGGGACGCTGGATCGTTTCCCGGGCCTGAAACTTTGCGGCGCTCACGCAGGCGGCTATCTGCCGTCCTACATCGGCCGTTCGGACTACAGTTGCGTGAGATCCCCGGCCGGGTGCAAGGCTGCGAAGAAAAAGCCGTCGGAGTATGTGCGGCAGCTTTATTTCGACTCGATGGTCTTCACCGCGGAGGGGCTGCGGCACCTGGTCGCCGAATGCGGCGCGAGCCAGATCATGATCGGAACCGACTATCCTTTTCCGTGGAGCACAACCACCGTGGACCATGTCCTCAAGACTCCCGGCCTTAGCGACGCCGACAAGCGGGCGATCCTTGGTGAGACCGCCGCCCGTTTGCTCAAGGTGCCGCTCAAGGCGCCGGGGTAGGAGATCGATGCCGGGTTTCAGCGATGGTGATATTATTCATCCATGCAACCTGCGAAACGTACTACGATCATCCTACCCGTCTCCCTGGCCCTGCTGGCGAACTTCGCCCATGCGCAGGGGACCGATTACACCAAAGTGGAAATCAAGACCACCAAAATCAGCCCCAACTTCTCCACACTTGAGGCGCAAGGACCCACCGGCGCTGTGGGCGGCACCATGGGCGTGCTGTCCGGGCCGGACGGCATTCTGATGGTGGACGCAAATTTCGCTCAAATGGGCGATAAGGTGGTCGCGGCCGTGCGTAAAATCTCCAATGCGCCGATCAGGTTCCTGATCGACACGCATGTCCACGGCGACCACACCGGCGGCAACGAAGCGCTGGCGAAGCAGGGCGCGGTGATCATGGCTCGCGACGAATTGCGCTTCCGGCTGGCGCATCCCGCGCCGGCGGCGAACGGGACTCCCGGCACGCCCGCGCCGGCGATGGCTCTGCCGCTGGTGACGTATCGCGGGCAGGTCACCTTTCACATGAACGGCGAGGACGTGGAAGCCATCCCGATTCCGGCCGCGCACACCGATGGCGATACGCTGGTGCGCTTTCCCAACAACGACATCATCATGACCGGCGATTTCTTCCGCTCCCTGGGCTATCCCAATATCGACCTTGCCAACGGAGGCTCGCTCAAAGGGATGCTGGAAGGGTTGGGCTACACCATCGGGATGGCTGGGCCGAAGACCAAGATTATCCCAGGTCATGGCGAGATCGTGGACCGCGCGGGATTGACCGCGCACCGCGACATGATTCTGGCGATCCGGGATAAGATCGCGCCGCTGGTGCGCGAGGGCAAGACGGTGGAGGAAGTGATCGCGGCCAAGCCGACGGCGGAATTCGACGCGCGGGTTCCCACCGCGAATACGACCTCGGAGCGGTTCATCCGCCAGGTGTACACGGAGTTGAAGACGCCCAAATAGCTCGTGAGCGGAATGGACAATCGGTTCACCGGCTCATGAACATCCTCGACCTCTTAGTCGGTAAGCCCATCAAGACCAGTGACGAGCGCGCCGAGCAGATCGGCGCCGCGCAGGGCATCCCGATCTTCGGTCTGGACGCGCTTAGCTCGGCTGCTTACGGTCCGGAAGCGGCCCTCAGCCTTCTGATTCCGGCTGGCGTCCTGGGGGTTGCGTATATCGTTCCGATCAGCGCCGCGATCGTCGCGTTGCTGGTGATCGTGTACTTTTCCTATCGCCAGACCATCGCCGCCTATCCCTCGGGCGGCGGTTCCTACACGGTAGCGCGCTTCAACCTCGGCTCGCGGGCGAGCCTGTTTGCCGCGGCTGCGCTGCTCGCCGATTATATCCTCACGGCCGCCGTGGGCATCTCCGCGGGAGTCGGCGCCTTGGTTTCGGCCGTTCCGTCGCTGTTGCCGCACACGGTTTCTCTGTGTGTGGGCATTTTGATCGTTATCACCATCCTGAATCTCCGCGGCGTGCGCGAGGCCGGCCTGGTTTTCGCGGTGCCCACCTATCTTTTTGTTGGGACGCTTCTCATTACCATCGCTGGCGGCGTGCTGCGTGTTCTGCTGAGCGGCGGGCATCCCATACCGGTGACTGCGCCGCCGCCTCCGCCCCCCATGACCGAAGCCGTCAGCTACTGGCTGCTGCTGAAGGTATTCGCCAGCGGTTGCACCGCAATTACCGGCGTGGAGGCTGTCAGCAACGGAGTGAAGGCCTTCCGCGAGCCGGGAGTGAAAAACGCTCAGCGTACTCTCACAGTGATTATTTTTGTTCTGGCGGTGCTGCTGGTCGGAATTTCCTTCCTGGTGAAGATCTACGGCATCGCGGCAACCGATCCGGGCCAGCCCGGCTACCAGAGCCTGCTCTCGATGCTGATCGCCGCCGTTTTCGGCAAAGGCGCGTTCTACTACTTGACCATCGCCTCCATTCTGTTCGTTCTTGCGCTCTCCGCCAATACCGCCTTTGCGGATTTTCCGCGCCTCTGCCGCGCTATCTCGCAAAATAATTACCTGCCGCACGCCTTCGGGTACCGCGGGCGGCGGCTGGTCTATACCTACGGCATTGTGGTCCTCGCGGTATTGTGCGGCGGCCTGCTCATTCTTTTCGGCGGCATCACCGACCGGCTCATCCCGCTGTATGCCGTCGGCGCTTTTCTGGCCTTCACGCTGTCGCAGGCCGGGATGGTGATGCACTGGTGGAAAAATCGCGGCGCGCATTGGTGGAAGAGCGCGCTGGTCAACGGGTTCGGCGCGCTGGTCACGGGCGTCACGGTGGTCGTGGTGCTGGTTGCGAAATTCGTCGCCGGGGCCTGGATCACGCTGCTTTTCATTCCGCTGACAATTGTGTTCTTCATCGCGGTCCGGCGTCACTACCATGCCGTAAAGATGCTCACCACATGCAGGCTTCCGGTACAGACGGCGAGCCTCAACCAACTTCCCATTGTGGTCATTCCCATCGACCGCTGGAGCAACATCACGCGCCAGGGAATTGAATTTGCCGCGCGGCTTTCGCCGGAAGTGATCGCCCTGCGCGTCGAGCCCGACCGGCACGCCGAACTGCTTCGAATGGACTGGGAGCACTACGTTGAAAAACCCTTTCGCGCGGCGGGCAAGGAGCCGCCCACGCTGCAAGTCCTGCCTTCCCCCTACCGGTTTATCATCGTTCCCATCGTGCAGTTCGTTCTGGACCTTTCGGAAAAGAATCCCGCCCGCAGCATTATCGTGGTTATCCCGGAACTTGTGGAGGACAAATGGTATGAATACTTTCTCCACAATCAGCGGGGGCGGCTTCTGGAATGGGTGCTCCTGGTGCGCGGCAATGAACGCATCTTTACGGTGAGTGCGCCGTGGTATGTGGGGGAGCGAACGTGAAGACACACTGCTCCTATTGAAATCGCGCAAAACGGAGCGCCTCGCGCCCTTTGCGCTTGTATACAGAATCGTTACGCGGTGGGCTATAGTGGTCCCCGGATTTCAGACCAGGCAATAAGCTAAGATTTTCGGCGGAGTCGTTGACAGAGGAGAGGTCGATGACGACGAGAAAGCAGTACAGTCCGAAGTTCAAAGCGCGGGTGGCG